>Ga0209211_10000207_pt1 | contig 131283 bp, 127 predicted proteins | sample RifGroA2_FD_183992 | JGI IMG/M metagenome (GOLD analysis project Ga0209211, IMG submission 183992) | Groundwater microbial communities from Rifle, Colorado, USA - Groundwater A2 (SPAdes) (version 2) | ecosystem: Environmental > Aquatic > Deep subsurface > Groundwater | place: Rifle, Colorado...
TTAGCTGCGGCACTGTCAGCGTTGGCTGATTTTTTATCTAAGCCGAAGCTGTCTGAGCTGTTAGCTGACTGATCAGAAGAAGCGGCAGAAGAAGAAGAGTCGCTCTGGGCATCAGCGGATTTGGCTGATGAAGAACTTTCATCGCTTGACGCATCCGCGCTTGATTTCGCCTTGCTCTTGTCCAGGCTGAATTTATCGCTGGAGTTTTGAGCAGAAGAGGTTGAATCAGAACTGCTAGACGCGGAGGCATCACTGCTTGATTTGGCTTTTGATTTGTCCAAATCGTAATTCTTCGCTGTTTCATCACTGGTGCTTGATGAGGAACCGGAAGAATCTGATGTGTTTTTCTTATAAGTATTTTTGTCTGAGCTTGCAGAACTCTGTGATGATGAGTTGCTGCTTGCTGTAGAAGAGTCTTTGTCAGTGAATGAGACATCCTTATATGTGTCTTTGTTGGCAGTCGTTGATGATGTCTCGTGGGTTGTGGTGTTTAAATTCTCTTCTTTGTATTCTTTGCTGGTTGTGAGATCAGCTTTGATGTACTCTTTGATGGTCGTTGTTTCTGTTTGAGAATGATTCTCGACGGTTGCGCCATTGGATTGGTTAACGTCCAAAAGGCCTTCAGTCTGGTTTGATATGTTTGACTGAACGGCAACGGCGCTGTCAACTGCGTTGGCATTGCTGACGCCTGTAATTTCAGATTGTGAATTGTCTTCAACCTTTAAGACATTTTTCTTGGTTGAATTGCTTTGGTTTTGGTAAAAAGCGACTTCTGGTTCTAGTGCCCATTCTCCAGCAGCGATTTCATCCATTTCTGTATCCGAAAGATTTACCGCTTGGGCGGCCATGCCGGATACGGGATAAGCTGCGAAGGTGAGGGTTAACAATAAAGAAAATATTTTTTTCATGTGTGAAATCCTCACGTTTTGCATTTAGTTACATTAATTTGATAAACTTTGGGCGTTGAAAAGAGTGAAATCCTTTCAACAGTAACCCGTTTGACCGATCCCTTTATATTAAGGTAGAGATCGTGAACCCTGTGCCGCGATTTTTCCCTCCTTTCGTTATCTGTACTGTTCCTGTAATAAAAAAACCAAGTTTAATCATGGTGTGTGATAAACTTGGTTCTTTGTATTTTCTCGTCGGATAAAAACTCATTGTTGAGCCTTGTTTTATTCTTTGAGAGAGAGGAGATCTATTCTAAAAATATTTTTGAACAACAACATCTTATCAATTTTTTTTTAATAATCCATGGAGGTATTTGCCGCATTATTGGAAAAAATTGTTTTTTAAAAGGATTGCGAGAATATGCGTCAGCACAATGAGTTTTTATTGTTTGTTACATTTTTAGAAACATAAATTATTTTAAGCGGAGTTCGGTCCGTTAAAACGATAGAGGGTGTGGAACGTTAATTTAAAAAAAATTATAATCTGATCTCAGAAAGAAACCATGGAGGAATTTGTTCAAAATAAAGAATATTTTGCTTAGAGAGTATTTTAAGAAAAAGGTGGGATTTTATTTTGAATCGAGTCGGGACTTAGACTGTTTCTTGGTGCGAAAGTTCACTGGAGATGCCCCGAAAGAGCTTTTGAATACCTTGCAGAAATAGCCGGGATCATCAAATCCGCAGGCGAAGGAGATTTGGGATACGGATAAACGCTGCTTTTTAAGCAATTTTTTTGCCGCTTCCATACGTACTTTATTCCTAAATTGGGCAAAAGTCGTGTCTAATTCTTTTTTAAAAAGACGGCTGAGATAGTGATAGCTTATCCCGTTATTTTGGGCGACTTCTTGCAAAGTTAAATCGTTCGATTGATAATTTCTCTTAATATAATCAACGGCCCTATTTAAGAGCTCTTTTTGGCGTGTCACGGAATTCCCTTGATACAAAGTTAAACCGAATTGCATGAATTCATTCTTGACGGTGTCGTTGATGAATTTATAGAGAAGATCTGTCGTGGTTCGACATTGTTCGCCATGAAAGCGGAAGGGTTCTTTTTCTTTGGTGAAAACGAGGCCCACGACCTCTTCTTTAAAAACGATGGGGATGATAATCATTTTAAATCCATCGGGACAGGTATAAATTTCCGGCCTTTGATTATGGCAAATGAGGGTGAGAGTTTGAGGGTTTATAATTGTGCAGTGACTGTTTTCTAAAGTCTTTTGTTTGCAATTTTTCTTAAGAGGGCATTGTATGAGGCCGTTTGTATTGATTTTATCTTTCCTGCTGGTGGCAGTATAAAGAGGGCTCCCGTCGGGTCTGCAAATTTCCAGATCTAATCCGCATAAGAGCCGAAAAATTTCTTTGTTATGCTGGTAAATAGGGATCCTTTCGATCTGCTGTAGCATTAAATCATTCATCAGAAAGCTCCTTTGCCAGTAATGCGCGATCTTTTTATTATGACCAAATGAGTCCTGTTAAAAGTGTGCAATCTATATAACGACTTATGCTGAAATTGTCAATAAGACATAGTATGACAATCTGTGACAATTGGGAGGTGGGGGACAAACCAGGTCACACGCGGACACATGGGGCAGAAAAGGAAATAAAAATGTAGTTTTTATGACGAGGAGAAAGGAAAGAGCTTTTTGTGGGGTGGTTAATATTGATCTGGCGATGGGGTTTGAAATTTAATAATAATATTTTCTTTTTGTGTCGATGTTAATTTCAAGTTGGATTTTCCGGAGGAAGGCTCAGCCTGCGATGCGTCATCATGCTCGACAATCTTGAAGACTTCGCGCAGATTGTTTAATTCAGTCTTGGCTTTGAGGTCAAATAAGGCGACAAAAAGATCAAAGAAATCCAACAGATAGCGCAGGGCAAGTTTTAGGTTTGTCTGAACTCCGATGTCTGAGGGGAAAGGGGAGAAAATAAGCTGGTCATCTTTGCAATCAAGATATTCATGGTCGCCGATGATGCTGGGATGAGAAAAACGGGAGGAGGTGCGAAAGGTCAAGTCGTATTCTTCCTCAAGCGATGGTTTGGCCATCTTTGCCATATCGCGTATGGAGCGCCCGGACCAGGTAATAAGGGCTTTGTCGGATTGGATACGGTATTTAGATTTGAATTCTTCAACTTTTTTTTGGATCATGGGCATATTGGAGGAAAGCTCGTTTAACAACGAATCTTTGATTGGATGAGATTCATTGCCGAAATGGGCGACATACCTTTTAAATATGATCCACTTATAGGCAACAAAGCGAACAGCTTTCTCATCGGCGGAAAGAAAGTCGGAAAGGATATATTTAGCGGAAATTAAGTTCTCGAGAAGGCTTCTTAAAAGCGTCGCGGTGTCCTGGCCATAACCGTCTTTGCTGAGGTGACTGATGGCCGAATATGTCTTGATGGCTCGAGTCAGGAAAAACACGAAGATACGCTTGTGGCTGGGGATAGCGGTCAGTTTTATTTTATTTGCGTTAAATTCGTTTAGTAAATCACGGGCAAAACTTTTAATTCTTCTGTCGAGGTTAAATAAAGGATCGTCCTTGCCGTCTTGTTCCGGTAGTGAATTGGTCATACGCCCTGTGTCATATCAATATTTTCGGTATTGATTTGGGTTAGAGAATTTGAGCTTGAGGTGTTCTGTGATTGGCACGATTATACCTATGTCCATTCGATAATGCAACAATGCTAAATATATTTAGTGCCTTTTTTGTTGATAGTAGATCCACGGACAAAGTCATTTCCGTCGGAAAATGATTTCTCTAAGTCAGGAAGAGGTGGGAGTTCATGGGACGCGCCATTTGCCTGTACCAATATGTCCTACATTGTCCCATTGATTATATTGGACTCTTTTGTTAATCTATCCTCCGCTTCATAAACGGTCGTTCTTAAAAATTTGTCCTGCAGTACCGCGTTACTTAAATTTCAAATATTTCAATTTGAAGATGTGCGCAGTATGGAGAAATTCAACAATGATCCTAAAGATTGATAAGTCTCAATATAAGAAAGATTTTAATCGCCCTAGAATTGCCTTGACTATCGGGACACGGCCGGAAGCTATCAAAATGGCTCCCGTTGTTCGGGCATTGCGACGGAGGTCTCAGGAGTTAGAGACCATTGTGATTGCCACCGCCCAGCATCGACAAATGCTTGATCAGGTCCTTGAACTTTTTGAAATTACTCCCGACATCGATTTAAATGTCATGCAGCCTCAGCAGACGTTGAGTGATCTCACGTGCCGCGTCATGTCCCTGATGAATGATACGTTGCGTGAACTCAGCCCTGATATGCTTTTAGTCCAGGGGGATACGACCACGGTCTTTGGCAGCGCCATGGCCGCGTTCTATAATCGTATTCCAGTCGGCCATATCGAAGCGGGGTTGCGCAGTTATGATATCCATAATCCCTTCCCTGAAGAAATCAACCGCCGTTTAACGACTGTTTTAGCAAAAATGCATTTCGCTCCAACCGCTTTATCCCGTGACCAACTATTGCAAGAGGGCGTTTGTGCCGACAATATCCTTATCACGGGTAATACGGTTGTTGACGCGCTCCACTATCAGCTCGATAGGCCTTTCCGTTTGGAAAAAACGCCGCTCGAACATATACCGATGACGAATCGCCGGATCCTCTTGGTCACTTCGCATCGCCGGGAGTCCTGGGGGAACGATCTTCAGAACATCTGTCTGGCTATAAAACTTTTGGTTGAACGATTTTCGGATCTCATTGTGGTTTATCCGGTGCACATGAACCCCGTGGTCCAAAAGACAGCTCATGAAGTTCTGGGTAATACGGAAAGAATATTTCTTACAGGACCTCTTGATTACCATACATTTATTCATTTGATGAAACGTTCTTATCTTATTCTGACGGATTCCGGAGGGGTCCAGGAAGAAGCCCCCACTTTGAGAAAACCTTTGCTGGTTTTACGCAAACTCACCGAACGGCCCGAGGCTATGCAAGCTGGAATGGCCAAAGTGGTCGGGGCCAGGCCGGAATTGATTGTGCAGGAAGCCGCCCATTTATTAAATGACCCTGTCGCTTATGCATCAATGATTCGTGGGGAAAATCCTTTTGGTGACGGCCACGCGGGAGAACGCATCGTCCAATATTTGTTAAATATGACCTGCCAAGAACATGCATCATCCCAATCAACACGAAATATCCCTTTTTCTCCGGTTCCTCATGCCTACTCTTTGTAATACGGTTGATAAATTCTTTGTTCCTAATACTGTGTTATCTTAATTGTTAAAAGTGGAACACAGTATACCAGCGCACTTTTTCTTAAAATCAGCACTTAAAAATTAATTTGACAGTGCACTAATAATCAATTTTGATAACCGAGGGCAATGATGGAATTGTTGGATATTTTGCCGTACGTTTTAGTTCTGATGAAATTCCTCCTGATTCTGACCAGTGTTATATTCCTCATAAGCGGGGCGGATGACCTTTTTATAGATTTGTGGTTTATGGGAAGAAGCTTTTACCGGAAAATATTTATTTATAGCCGGTATGCCCCATTACAGGAACGTCAGCTTCTCGAATGCCCTGAACAAACGATCGCCGTCATGATCCCTGCCTGGGACGAGTCCTCCGTCATTCGTCCCATGTTGATGAACACCCTGAAGAATTTAAATTATAAAAATTTTCATATTTTTGTGGGTGTTTATCCCAATGACCTCAAGACGCAAATCGAGGTTGAAAAAGTCAGAGAGGCGCATCCCAATATCCAACTGTGTGTTTGTCCTCAGGACGGGCCGACCAATAAAGCGGATTGTTTGAATAACATTTTTCTGGGGATCAAACTTTTTGAGAAAAAGAGAGAACTCAAATTTTCCATTTTTGTCATGCAGGACTGTGAGGACGTGATCCATCCCCTTTGCTATAAACTTTTTAACTATTTAATTCCGCGTAACGACATGGTGCAACTACCGGTCTTTTCCCTGCCCGTGAAGTGGTCCCAGTTTACCGCCGGACATTATATCGATGAGTTCGCGCAAGGGCATTACAAGGACATCATTGTCCGGGAAGATATCAATAAAAGTATACCGGCCGCAGGGGTGGGCTGCGCGTTCAGCCGCCGATCGTTCGATTTATTATCGAAGGAGAAGAACGGCCAATTGTTCAGTCTTGACTCGTTAACAGAAGATTATGATTTCGGCTTTCAATTAAAGAAGCATGGATTAAAGCAGATTTTTGTAAAATTCGCGATTACCAGGACCCAAACCCGGAAATCTTTTTGGAGCAAGAAGATCATTCAAAATAGAGTTAAAGAATATGTTTGCGTCCGTGAATATTTCCCCAAAAGTTTTACTGCCGCAGTCCGTCAAAAATCACGCTGGATCATCGGCATTGCTTTTCAAGGCTGGGCCCAATTAGGCTGGAAAGGGGACCTCGCGACAAAATATATGCTTTTCCGTGACCGCAAGGCGCTCGTTACGAATTTTATAAATATATTGGGCTATGTGGTCGTATTAAGTGTGTTATCGGTCTGGTTTATGCTCTGGATTAATCCGGACACCTACCGCTATCCGCCGCTTCTGGAACGAGGGACTTGGTTGTGGAATGTGACTTTAATTAACGCGGCGTTTTTTGGATTACGGATTGTGCAACGGGCTTATTGCGTCCAGAGGCTCTACGGGTACCGACAGGCCTTGCTCTCATTCCCGCGGATGATATGGGGAAACCTGATCAATTGTGTGGCGACTTTTCGTGCGGTACGGATTTATGTCCGCCATTTAGCGACAGGGAAAGCGATCGCGTGGGACAAGACATCTCACCACTATCCTTCCGAAGAAGAACTGGGGTCCTGTCGGTGCCGGTTGGGGGACCTTCTTTTAGGCAGCAAATTGATAACACTTCAATATCTCGAAGAAGCGCTCCTGCATCAAGAAGTTTGCCGGAAAAAAAGTGAACAGCATCAATTCCTCGGCAACATCCTCATGGATATGGGATATATTAAGGAAAAAGATTTAATGTTTGCATTAGAAAAGCAAAAATATGAAGATTAACGTTAAGAATCGACTTGCCTTAATATGCGTCGGCCTTAGATGTTTTTCTTTGGTCCTGGTATTGATGACTTTAAGTCTGCCGGTTCCGGCAGATGAGGCTAGGCCAACTCCAGAGGCCCCCATGACCTCTCAACCGAACACTCCTTCTCCAACGAATTGGCTTAAGCGAGAAATCCGTTTATTCAGGACATATCCCCATCTTGATAAGGCTTACCGTTTGATGGAGGATAATCGCCTTCAAGAAGCAAAAGAAGAACTGGAAAAATATATTCATATTTCTCCTCGGGATCAGGCGGTACGCGCGACTTATGTCGTGCTTTTATATCAACTTAAAGAATATGTGCGCGTTATCCAGGAGGCGGAAGATATCTTAAAGATTCAGCCTGAATCATCAACCGCCTTTCTCTATAAAGGATTGGCTCATCAGAATCTTGATCAATCGATGGAGGCTATCAAGAGTTTTCGCGGGGCCGCGGGTCTTAAGGATATCAGCCGGGACGATCGCGTGTTTGCCTTAAATATGGTGGCGGATCTGGCCATCAAAGAGCAGTCCTATCAGGAGGCATTAAACGCCTTGCAGGAAATAAAAACAATCCAGGAGGGATTCAACCTTTATTACCGTTTAGGCATGGTGGAAGAAAAATTAGGACATCATGACGAGACCGAGCATAATTATCATAAGGCATTGGAGCTCACCCAGGACCCCGGAGAACAAAGAAATGTTTTTTTAGGCCTGGGGGAATTTTACAAAAAAGAGGCTCAATGGGAAAAAGCGCAGGCTATGTTTGAGTCCGCGCTCAATCAGGATCCTGATAATCCTGAAATTTTAGACAATTTGACCCAACTAGCCTATCAACAGGAAAAATACGGTCAAAGCCTCCAGTGGATGCAACATCTTTTCTCAATCAACAAAACTGTTGATAACCAAAAACGCCTTGCCAATATTTTGTATTCTTCCGGGCGATTAACAGAGGCTGTGACGGAATACACCCATATACTTGCTTCCCTTATTGAAAAAGAAGATGTCGCACTGATTTTAATGACCCGGGGATATATCTATCAGCAGTTGAAAGAGTACAAGCTTTCAGCGGAGGATTTTAAGGCGGCCGCTACAATGACCGGGGATATAAAAGCATTGCTGGCCTACAGCCAGATTCTCGAGGACATGGGGAATTTACCTGAGGCCATTAAAGTAACGGAAGAAGGGCTGGAGAAGGGTCCTTCTTACGATCTGCATCTGAGGTTAGGCCTGCTTTATTCCAGAATACAAAATAATGAAAAGGCCTTGAAGCATTTGACAGCGGCCAGGAATATTTTTGAACAAAACCAGAGTGACAAACCGTTGAATCCAGAAATCTACGCCCAGTTGGGGGATGTTTTTTTGAGATCGAAGTCATATTCTGAGGCTATCAAACATTTCGAGAAAAGCGTATCCATCGAGGAAACCCCTGAGGTTTTGCAACAATTGGCCTTTACACGGATTAAACAGGGGGACTTAAAAGGAGCGGTTAAGACCAATGAACAATTGTTAAAAAAAACCGGTTTGATTTCATCGAAGAGGAAAGAAGTTCTTAAAGTGCAAGCGAATCTTTACAGTCAACTGGGAGACGATGCTCGGGCCGTCCAAAGTTTTCAAAATGTGCTTAAAGAAAGAGAAGATGATTGGGAAGCGCGCCGGGGTCTTGGGATGTCTCTTTATAAGTTGGGACGTTGGCAAGAGGCGGCTGAAGAGTTCCGTTTGGCGAATGATCTTCATCCGGATCCAGCGTTTTTACTTTATTTAAGCCGCTGTTACACAAAGCTGAATAAACCCGATGTCGCGACCTACTATTTAAAAGCCGCTCATGGCAAATCTTATATGTTGGATGAATCCGAGCAATTGAATATTGACTTCGAGCTCGGAAACATTGATTCTCAAAGAAATAATTACATTCTCGCTGAGAAAACATGGACAAATTATTTAAATAAAGAATACGACGCCCGCGTCGCTTTGAGTTTGGGGAAAGTTCAAAGGTATTTGGGGAATATCGCTCAAGCACGCCGGACTTTTGAAAATATTCTTTCGAGAGCGCCGGAAGAAGTCGAGGCTTATCAGGAATTGGCCTATGTGCATGCCCAGGAAGGAAATTACAAGCTTGCCGCTCAAGTTCTTCAGCAGTGTCTGGATTTAAAGCGAGACCCCCATGTTGCATTATCCTTAGGAAAAATGTATCAACTGGCCGGGGACGCCGATCATGCCCAGCGCATCCTTGAAAATATAACCGAAGAAGAATTACCCGTGGATTTGGAAGTCCGGTGGTTAAACACGTTGGCGGAGATCTATGAGGGACAGCATAAATTTAAAGACGCGGAGATTTTGAAAACTAAAGCCAACTCTTTGCGGACATTACCCGAACATCATTTTGAATCAGGTTTGTTTTATCAAAAATTAGGATTATGGAACGATGCCATCATTAGTTTTGAAACGGCCCTCTCGGAAGATCCACAAAATGTTTCTTATGCCAAACATTTAGGTTACGTTTATGTGAATATCCGCAAGTATGATGAAGCCATCTCTGTTTTTGAGAAGATCGTGGCCCAGGATCCGCGCGCCCATGACCTTTACAAAGAACTGGGATACCTGAACATGAAAATCGCGGCAAATGATAAAGCTATATCATGGTTTAATCGTGCGATTAATCACCGTCTTGAGGGACATAATGACGCGGATCCGAAGAATCCGGAATCTGATGAGGAAGTGGAGCATCTGCGCAAAGAGATCCATAAATTGGAAAACCGTTTTAATTTTACTCTTTACCAAATGTATCGCCCGAACACTCATAACAAAACCAACGCTCCGTCAGGGGTAGGCACGGGGGGAAGCATCTTATCGCAAGGCGGCATCGATATGACCTATCAACCGCCGGTCATCGGTTTTCGGGATGAACGGATTTTTCAAATTACCTCAAGAATCTTATGGAGTACCCCGCCGAACTCATTGGCCATTGAAGAAGACTCCTATCAGGGAGGCGTGGGGGTTCGTTATAAGCCATTCAGGCTGTATAATTTTTTTATGGGCGCGGAAAGGCTTATAAAAATCGGAGATCAGGCTCAGGATAACTGGCTTTTCAGGCAGGCGTATTCATGGGATAACGGGATGGAATTGAAACGCGGCAAGAAGTGCTGGAATTATAGTTCGTTCTACATGGACGCGGGTTATTTTCTGGAGAATCCCTCATGGGCTTATTCAGCGGAGGTCCGGCAGGGGGTAAGCGTTAATTATAAAAATTTTTTGGTTATTACACCTCAATTAATTGTCAACGGACGATGGGAAAATCCGGATCCCTCCAGTGTGTCCTACTCCGAGGGAGGACCGGGGATCCTATTTACGCATACGTTCAATGCCGATAAGGAAGAGGGCAAGCAGACGAATCTTGAATTACTCCTGCAGTATAAAATTCCGTTTGACGGCTCTTCCTCCGGCTTTGTTCTGTCCATGACTTTCAGATATTGAGTTATTTCTGAACGGCGTAAAATTTAGGAAGAGAATCATGATTGATCGAGTCAAGTCTGAGAAGTTCCTGCGGTTTTTTCTGTTATTCACGTTTTTGCTTTCTACGCAGAGTTGTGCCTTGAATCCGTCGGTTACGAAATCCTCCCAAACTTTTTTGAAGGGGACATTTATACAATTGTTATCTGCGCATCAAGGGTGGACAAAAGAGGATTGGGAAGGATTGTTTGCTTATTTGCGTCAGCTTAAGGTGTCCTATTTGATCGTGCAGTGGTCTGTCTTTGACAAATTGGAATTCTTCAATGATGGGAATAACCAATCACGCGTGGATGCCCCATTAAATTTTATTCTTAATGAAGCTGAGAAAGCGGGAATGAACGTATTTGTGGGGCTGGAGCTGGATCCGGATTATTGGAATGAAATCGCCCGGGACACTTCGTTTGTCAAAAATTATTTAGCCGATATGTCCCATGCCTCCAAGGAGTTGGCCGACCGGTTGGCCCCCTTAGTAAAGAAATACGACTCATTTCAAGGTTGGTATATCACACAAGAGATTGATGATTCTAATTGGAGAACTTTCGAGTCCCAACAGATCCTGTTTGACCATTTAAATGATTTGGGCGCGCATTTACACAAGCTATTTCCTGACAAACGCGTGGCCCTGTCAGGATTTTGCAATGCCGAGATGACCCCTGGGGTATTTGAATTATTTTGGGATAGCCTTTTAAAAGCCACTCCTATTGATATCGTACTTTTTCAGGACGGGATTGGGGCCGACAAATTAACGTTTGCTCAACTGCCTGAATATCTCGCGTCCCTGCACAGAGCCACACAAATTAATTCCCGGCAGCTTCAAGTCGTTGTTGAACTTTTTAAACAAGTGACGGGAAATGACACCCTGAGCACCCAGTTTGCCGCAGAAGCGGCTGAGTTGGAACGCGTACAGAAACAGATCATGATAGATGCTGCGTACGGATCCGACTTGGTTGCCTTTAGTATTCCTGAATATATGACTCCCTTAGGCGGGCCTCAAGCCGAGAAACTTTTTAAAGAATATTTAAAAATCCGGCATCCGTAAAATCTCTTCGAATCATTAACCTGCGTATGGGGAATGGATATCTATTCCTTGTTTATTTTCCTTTATTCTCCGGAAGATATTTGACTTCTATAGACCGGCTGTTAAAATCACTCCAGGTGGTGGATCAGAGTTTTCGGATGAACCTGTTCGAACAAAAATTGGCAAATTTAGGAACGTCTTCATGGAAAAATTTCTGCTTGATCTGAGCGTCTTACTCGTCTTTGCGGCCATCCTTTCTTATTTTGCTGTTATGCTTCGTCAGCCTATTATCATAGCCTACATTATTTCCGGCATATTGATCGGCCCGTGGGGTTGGGGGTTTATCAAGAATGTTGAATTCATTGAAATGGTTTCTCATCTTGGGATTACTTTGCTTTTATTCTTAGTAGGACTGTGTCTTCATCCGCAGAAACTTCTCAGTCTGTTTAAAAAGACGACAATTGTCACCTTAGGAAGTTCCTTAGCGTCATTTCTCATCGGTTTTTCTTTTGCTTTAGTATGGCGTTTTTCAATGATTGAGAGTGTGTGCATCGGCTTTACGCTCATGTTTTCCAGTACAATTTTGGCCGTTAAACTTTTACCGACAACGAAATTGCATCATGGAAAGATGGGGGCCAGCTGTATCGGGGTATTGATCATGCAGGATTTATTAGCCGTCTCAGTATTGGCGTTTATCCGGTGTTTTAATTCTCCAGATGGCGCGACATTTAATTTTTTTATTTTAAGTTTTAAGTTGGTTGTTTTTATTGGTGCGCTGTTTCTGGTTGAATATTTTGTCATTAGAAAAATTATGACGTATGTTGACCGTTTGCATGAGGCATTGTTTGTCCTGGGATTGGCTTGGTGTTTTGGGATAGCCAGTATTTCTAACAGTATGGGGCTTTTTTTTGAAACCGGCGCTTTTTTTGCCGGTGTTGTCCTGGCCAGCCATCCGATCGCTCTTTTTATTTCTGAGAAATTAAAGCCTTTGAGGGACTTTTTCTTGGTTTTATTCTTTTTTACCTTAGGAGCCAAACTGAATTTCTTTATTATGAAGGGAATTCTTATCCCGGCGCTTTTGTTGGCCGGCATACTTATCTGGGGTAAGCCATGGATATTTAAGAAGTTGTTTATGTTGTCCGGTGAAGAGGCCTCTTTTGCCAAAGAAGCTGGTGTTCGTCTCGGGCAGTTGAGCGAGTTTTCTTTGCTGATTGCTATTCTGGCCTTTGACTTAGGCCACATCTCAGAACGCGCTTCCCAATTCATCCAATTTGTGACCATTATTACATTTATTGTTTCCAGTTACTGGGTTGTGTTCAATTACCCAACGCCGATCGGTACTTCTGAGAAGTTGATAAAGGATTAAATAAAAATTTGCTTGGATGGCAACGGGCCAGCACGGCCAGGCATGGCGAGCATGGAAAGAAATCGGTTTACATTCGAATAATCTTGGATATAATACACCAGCGAATTTTTGAAAACAGCCTAAGTTATGTGCTGGGGTGTGTTCTCTAAAGAAAAAACATCCTGACCTGCCTATAATCACCAGCAATTAATAATTTGATATGTTGGGCCATTAGCTCATCTGGTAGAGCATCTGACTCTTAATCAGGGGGTGGCAGGTTCAAGTCCTGCATGGCCCATTCTGCTTGACGCTCAGGCAAAAACTCTTCTATAAAAAACCGCTTTGATGAGAATGTCCTATTTCCGACCAGTATTATAGAGAAGGGAGAGGGCTTTATTCTAAGGTATTTTCGTTTGACAAAATCTGATGCCGTAGCCTTGGGGGTTTGCGTTCTCGCCTATTTTTTTTGGGCTGATCTATTGACAAATAAGTTTTATTCCTTGGGTTATTATGACTGGGATTTCGATTTAGCGGCGCAGACCATGTGGAATCTTTGCCACGGATCTACACGAGTTTCACTCTATGGAACCAACTTTCTTGCCAACCATTCCGAATATTTTGCCTTTCTTTTAGTCCCCGTCTATTCATTTTTTCAGCACCCATTAACGTTAATCCATCTTAATCTCTTGTCCTTTTTTGGGGGAGCGTTTGTCTTTTACCGGATAGCACAAAAAAATATCGGCTCCTGGATGGCCATTTGTTTTATGACGTTATTCATTATTCATCCAGCTAATATTTTTATGCTTCTTTATGAATTTCATTTTGAAAGCCTCGCGATTGGATTTTTATTTTTGCTTTTTTATTTTTACCGGGAAGAGAAGTTTAGATCGTTTATGATTGTTGCTGTTTTGATGAGCTTATTAAAAGAGAATATGCCGCCGCTTGTGGCGATGTTTGGGATTCACGCGCTCTTTGGCAAAAAAGATAAAATGATGCTTTGGAGCTTGACGCCCTTTTTGTTAGGGGTGGTTCTATTCACCCTCGAAATGTTTGTATTGACGCCTTATTTTCGAAGAGAGTTTAGCGGTCAAAATAATATTTACTGGGGAGCGTATAGTCAATTGGGCGGTTCCCCGGTGTCGATTATTCAATTTTTTTTCTTTCATCCGTGGCAAGTGGTCAAAATGGCAGCCAATGAGATGAATCTTTATTATGTACGTGATCTTTTTGGGCCGTTGATTGCTTTGGCGTTCTTTAGTCCCCACATTTTATTTCTCGGCTTTCCGGTATTCATGCAGAATTTACTGTCCGGTTCCGCGTCTCAGCACACGATTTATTTTCACTACGCGGCTCCATTAGTTGTGTTTATATTTATGGCCGCGGTCAATACATGGACGATTGTCAAAAGCCGGTTTCGTTTGAAAATCGTTATTTTAGTTATAGCGGTTATTGTTTTAACATCGGTCTTTCACACGTTTCACTTTCAAAACCAACTCACCAGGCGTTTGAGTTTTCTTTTAGGAGATCGTCTTAATCCTATCCGATGGCAGATGATTAACCATATTCCCAAAGACGCGGGGGTTGTTTCAACGTTTAACCTGCTGGATCCGTTATCGCAAAGAGAAAATCTTTACGCCCTGTATAATGTGTGGCTGGACGCTAATCTTTTTACAGGCCGGTCGCCGTTTCAAGTGCCGGAGGAAGTGGCGTATGCGTTGATTGATTTTAATGACCCTTGGCTTCATTCCGCGGTTTTAACTAACCCGTCACTTACATCAGAAAGACTCCGTAAATTTCTTTTAGATCCCGCCTGGTCTGTGCACAATGCCATCGAAGATGTTGTTCTTTTTCGCAAAGGTGTTCCGGGCGGACTCCAATTGGTTGAAGTCAATGCAAACTCTGTTCCTCAGGAGAGAGGGATTCATTTAACCGTCGATGACCGCATTGAGCTTTTATCATTGAAAATTAGTCAAGAAATGCTTTCTCAAAAAGAAGTTTTACCAGTAACTTTTTATTTGAAGGCAAAAGTTGATGTGGGGAATCGGTATAGGATGAGATTGGTTCTTACAAAAGAAAACCGGATTTACTACAAGAAAGACCGCGATATCGGCTATCTTCTTTTTCCGACCAGTGTGTGGAAAAAAGACGATATGGTTAAAGAATATTATGCCTATTGGCTTCCTGGATTAGGGGCTGGTGAATACAATGTTGAATTGCTTTTCTTTAATATGACAAAAGGCACATTCGCGTCATTGAGATCCGTGGAGGATCCCCGGATTTCCAATGCTGTGTCAGTAGGAAAATTAAAAATTCCGTAGGGGATATATCGTGGAGGGAAGAAAGAATACAATCCAGAAAATCGGTTTAGGGGACATCCTCTTTTCCATCGGAAGCTGGAGGATGAAGTTTTTAAAGTTCTTGGATTTTTTTGCCGGAAATGTGTTGGCATTTGTTTTGCCTGCACAGAAGCGGGTTTCCCTAGATGGCCGTGATGTCCGAAGTATGCTTGTGATCCGTCCGGGAGGGCTGGGGGACGCGATTTTTCTTTTGCCGGTATTACGGGCCATTAAACAAACGTACCCGCAATGTCAAATCGATATCCTCGGGGAGCGGCGCAATATTCACGGGTTTTTATCGCAGAAAGACATTTATCATCAGGCTTTTTGTTATGATAATCGCGAAGAGTTTAAGTCAGTTTTTAAGCATCAATACGATGTGGTCGTGGATACCGAGCAGTGGCATTTCTTAAGCGCCATCGTTTCCTACCGGGGCAAGGCGAAATGCCGGGTGGGTTTTGGGACGTCCCATCGGAGGGAAAAACTTTTTAATCAACCGGTTCCTTACCGTCTTGATGGCTATGAACTCATTAATTTTCAAAATTTGTTTTCCAAAGTTTTTAAGTTACCCCACTTGGAGGACATCAATAATAGTTTTCACTTAAATCAAGAATTGCGGCATTGGGCCTCCGAGCAAATCCCCGCCAACAGCGTGACGTTATTCTTAGGCGCAAGCATTCCCTTACGGCGTTTTACCAGAGAGCAAAGCATTAAAATCATCCGCCGTCTTATTTATAAACAATTTCCAGTTGTTTTATTGGGGGGGCATGATATTCTGCGAGACGTTGGCCTATTGATGAAAGAAGTCGCCCATCCGCTGGTGCGCAACTATGTGGGAAAAACGACTCTTGAGCAAACAGCGGCGTTGATCAATCGTAGCCGACTGTTTATCGGGACAGATTCCGGGATCATGCATTTGGCCTGTGCCGTGGGGGCACCTGTCATTGCCGCTTTTGGGCCCGGGAACCTTGAGAAATGGCGGCCACAAGGAAAAGAACATACGATTGTGAGTGAATACGTATCCTGTTCGCCGTGCACGCGTTTCGGCTACACCGTGCCGACGTGCAAGGGGAGGTTTCCTTGTATGCGGGGGTTGAAGATGGAAAGGATTATCGACAAACTAATGGATAAATTATGAGACGATTACTAGATATTCTTTTCGATGGCGTCAAGATTAAAAATAGTCCGAATCCCCTAAGGATTTTAAAAAATATTAGCTGGCTGTTTGTTGATAATATTTTCCGCATGGGGGTGGGGCTGTTTATCGTAGCATGGATAGCCCGCTATTTAGGCCCGGAACAGTACGGCCTCTGGAATTATGCCATTGCCTTTACTGTTCTTTTTACGGCGTTCGCAACATTAGGGCTTAACAACATCGTTGTTCGGGAGATTGTTAAGCGTCCAGACCAAAAAGATGAAATTCTCGGCAGTGCTTTTATTCTTAAATTCTTGGGGGGGCTATTAACTCTTATACTGACAGTAACTATTATCTATTTTCTTAGAGATGGCGATATACAGACGATGTGGTTGGTGGGACTAAGTGCGGCAGGGTTTGTCTTTCAGTCTTTCAATGTTATTGAATTTTATTTTCAATCGCAATTGAAGTCGAAATATGCCGTGTATGCCCAGAATGGTTCTTTTTTATTATTCATTTTTGTCAAAATTAGTCTTCTGCTTGCTCATGTCACTCTCATAGCCTTTGCCATTGCGGGGTTTGTCGAGACGGCGATGGGGGCATTGCTTCTTGCTATTGTTTATAAGTATACTAAACACTCCATATTTTCTTGGAGATTTAGAATGGACAAGGCCCGGGCACTTCTCAGGGATAGCTGGCCATTGCTTTTGTCAAGTATTGCTGTAATGATTTATATGCGTATAGATCAGATCATGCTGGGGCAGATGATGGGAGATGAGGCCGTTGGGATTTACTCGGCAGCAGTGCGTATCAGCGAGGCGTGGTATTTTATCCCGGTGGCTATAGTTAATTCCGTCTTTCCGGTTATAATTCAAACAAAATCCGTTGATGAGACGCTTTATCGTCGGCGCCTCCAGAAACTCTTTGATGCGATGGCATTGTTAGGGATAATTGTTGCGGTTGTTGCAACGATTGTGAGTGAAAAATTTGTTCAGTTTCTCTATGGCGCGGATTACGTCGCATCGGCGGGTGTGCTCGTGCTTCATATCTGGGGAGGAATTTTCGTTTGCCTGGGGGTCGCGAGCGGAAATTGGTTTACGACCGAAAATTTACAGAAGTATACATTTTATAGAACGGCTGCGGGTGGTGTGATGAATATTGGTCTTAACCTACACTTGATTCCTGTTTATGGTGTGAATGGAGCGGCTTTGGCGACGGTGATATCGCAGGGGCTGGCTTGCTATCTTTTCAATGTGTTGAATAAGCGGACAAGGGAATTGTTTTTTATGCAGACAAGGTCGTTATTTTTATTGAATTTTGGATGGCCAAGGCTCGGATAAGAAAAAAACCATGAAAAGAATATCGTTTATAACTACTGTAGACCACAATATCGGTGATGATTTTGTTAGGGAAGGCATAAAATACCTACTAAGGAGATATTTTTCTGGTCAGGAACTGATATTTGAAAATATTCATAAACATTCACCCATAACTGTACGACACGGTTTTGAATGGTTGCGTTCTGACATATTTGGTAAGGTGATAGATAAAATACTGCCTTTGGGGCTGACAAAAGATCGAGTACTCGATGCTGATATTATCGTTCAGAGTGGTGCCCCAGTCTATTGGTGCCACAAAATAGGCGGAGGCCACTGTGCCCAGAATGAATGGTACACTCCATTAATAAATAGGAGATGCCTCAAGAACGAAAAGACGATTCTTTTGAATCTAGCGGCGGGAACATGCCAGCGGTATGATTCTGACGGTTTAGAGTTTCGTAAATGTCCTGTATGTTCAAAATATATTCAAGAGTTTTTTAACTTATGTAAGGTAACGACGGTCAGGGATGCGTTGGCTAAAAAAGTTTTTAACAGTATAGGACTTGATGCCCCTCTTATTCCCTGCAGTTCCATCTTCGCTATTGATGAATATGGGTGGAAAGATGAACATCCCGAGTATGTCGTTGTTAATTATATGAGAGAAGGGGGCCATTATACCTTTGGCCAGGAAATCGACTTTGAAAAATGGCATAAGGATTTTAAAAAATTTTATTATGAAATCAAAAAGACTGAAAGGGTAATCTTTTCCTGCCATAATCAAAAGGAGGTAGATGAGGCAAAGTCCATCAATCAGGACGCGGAAATATTTTATAGGCCCAATGACTATTTAGCATACATGAAATTTTACGCAAAGGCCAAGCTGGGGATCGTGAACCGTGTACATGCCGCCTTTTTGATGGCAAGTTACGGAAAACCGTCAATTGTCATTGGTAACGACTCCAGGGCAAAGATGGCAAATGAAATAGGTCTTAAAAATGTTTTTGTGAATGATGCGAACTCTCATTATTTGATGTCCCAATATGAAGATATTAAAGATGTAATAGGTAACTTTGGAGAAAGATTTACCGAGATTAAGAAGAAGGCATATAACAATTATATGACCGCCCTGTCTGTATTATGATATTTGCAAAAGAGCGCATAAGATATTTTTTATATAAAACAATTAACTGGTTATCAACTTTTGCAAAATCAAAGAATGTCATTCAAAATTCATTATTAATTATCCGTCTTGATGCCATTGGCGATTACATTCTTTTCAGAAATTTTATTAAAGCACTTAAGGAGAGCGATAAATTCAAAGATTATAAAATAACTTTGTGTGGGAACATCGCATGGAAGGAAATAGCTGAGGCCTTTGATAAAGAATATATAGATGAGTTTATTTGGATAGACAGGAGAAAATTTGAAAGAGATCTTATATGCAGATATAAGAAACTTAGAGAGATCACAAACACAGGATATGAAGTTGCAATACACCCTACCTATTCAAGGGAATTTTATTATGGCGACACTATTATTAATCTCGTCACTGCTAAAGAGAAAATCGGGAGCATTGGGGATTGGAGTAATATCGCGAAATGGCAAAAAAGGATCAGTGATACATATTACACAAAGTTAATACCTGCCAAAGAAGAAATATTATTTGAATTCTACAGGAACAAAGAGTTTCTTGAAAATTTCCTTGGACAGACGATTGATATCCGAAAACCGACGCTCGCGCCTGTGCCTTGCGAGTTACAATTACCGAAAAAATATGCCGTGCTTTTTATAGGCGCAAGCGCGGAGGGTAGAAAATGGCCTATGGAATATTTTGCCAAAGCCGGTGAGTATCTGAGGGATCGATACCATTTGGAAATAGTGATCTGCGGTGGCCTGGATGACGGTCATCCAGAAGAAATAAGAATGAAATTTGGAAAGAAGGTTCACAATTTAATCGGAAAGACCACACTTGTCGAGTTGTGTTGGGTAATTAGGAATGCAACGATCCTGTTCTCCAACGAAACAAGCGCCCCTCACCTTGCCGCAGCGATGGATGTGCCGGTGGTAGTCATATACAATGGTAACTATTTTGGGCGATTCACGCCTTACCCTGAAGAAATGACCAATAAATACATTGCCGTCTATCATCCGGAGATAGAAAAGAATTTAGAAAACTACCGAAGACTTAGCAATAGGCTGGGATATGCGTCGGATCTGGATATCAAAGATATTCCGTTGGAGCGCGTGATCCGTGCGCTTGACGAGCGATTGGCAAATGGAAAATCATAGCCTGAAGGCTTCTATTATCACGGTTTGCTTGAATGCCGACAAGTATATTGAGCAGGCCATTCTGTCGGTATTGGGGCAGACTTATGAAAACATTGAATATATCATTGTCGATGGCAAATCAACGGATCGGACGCCGGAGATTATTAACAAGTATAAGAACAGGATTAACAGGGTTATTGCAGAGAAGGATCATGGCCTTTACGACGCGATGAATAAAGGTGTCATTAAAGCGACGGGGGATATTATTTACTTTCTCAACGCGGATGATCGATTTTGTGATGATCGAGTTGTTGAGGACGTCGCGCGTGAGTTTAGAGGGAATAATGCTTTAGGGTTGATACTCGGGAAAGTTCAATTGGTTAATGCCCCCGAAGGATTCGTAATGCCGCAAAAAAATTCTTGGAGAACGATTTTTAGCCGAAAACGAGATGTCATCTTATTTCAGATTTGTCATCAACGGATGTTTTGCAGAAAAATACTTTTTGATAAGGTGGGGTTTTTTAATTTGAGGTATAGAATTCTTGCGGACTACGATTGGTTCTTAAAGGCAGTTTATCAGCAATCCATTCCTATCAAATATCTTGAAAGGGATGTCGCGTTTTATAACATTCTAGGGAAAAGTCATGCCGAGGGTATGGCAGCGCTCCATGAGAAATTGGAAGTTATTTTAAAGAATTCGTTATGGGACTTTATTGTTTATGCCTGGGATAAATTATGGGCTATGGGTTTTGTCTTTTTAAAACGTCAATAAAAATCGAAGCTGCTTATGAGAATTGTCGTCATCCGCCATTCTATTCGTAATCGGGGGGGGGATCGTCTGGTTCTCGATTATTGTTCTTATCTTGTCCAGAAAGGCCACGGAATTGTCTATTGGACGAATGAAGTTAATACACATTTTCCCATTGATCCGCGTATTCAAATAAAACAGATCCCATATCCACAAAAGAGGGGGACGATTCGTTTTGCTTTATCAACGAAGTTTGATGCCGATATTGTTTTGGTTGATTTGGTTGCTATGTCTGTATTCGCGTCGATTCCCAATGGGAAGAAGATTGTCTATCTTGCTCAGGATGATGACAGGACGTATTATTCTTCGCCGCTTTTGCGCTTCATGATGGAGATCATTTATCGCATTGCCTTTTGGTTGTTTCGGGTTAGAGCCATTGCTGTTTCCGATTATTTGAAAGAAAAGTTGGAGCGGTTGGCTAAGGGAAGAGTCAAGTCGGTCTCCAATGGCATTGATCATCGTATATTTTATCACGAAGATAAATCACGTTATGCAACAGAAAAGAAGGCGTCAATTGCGATTGTGTTGTTTGCGCGGTCGGATTTTCATAAAGGTTTAGATGTCGGGATAAAGGCTGTTGAAGAATTGGCCCGTTTGAGGGGCGTCAAAGATTGGGAATTGTGGGTGATCGGAGATGAGAATGCTAATATCAACGTGGAAGGGCTTAAAATTAAAAAGTGGGGTTTATTAAAGAGCGAGGCCTTGCGAGGTGTTTTAAGCGCGGCGGATATTTATTTGTCTCCCTCCCGGCATGAAGGTTTTGGTTTAATGCAGTTGGAAGCCATGGCGTGCGGCTGTGTCATGATAACAACTAAGGCGTTTTCGTTGGTGGAAAATGAATTAAACGGCTTGGTGTGCCCCATAGAAGACTGGCAATCTTTGGCGCGCGCATTGAATCGGGTATTAAGCGACTCAGGATTGTTTGAACGGCTTCGTCAAAATGGTCTGAAGTTAGCAAAAAATTACAGCATTGATAAAAGCCGCGTTCAATTTGAGAAAACCTTGTTGGAATTTGTGCAAAAATGAACGGGTAAGATAGCAGTCGAATGGACGGTATTTTTCAGTAAATTCTGTAACACCGGGCGTTTTTTTTATGATACAATTCGGTTCCAATAAATTCAGATGTTTCTCCTCATGATGGATAAAGGATTTCAAGAAAAGATTTAATCAAGGAAAGGGAATTTTTATGAATTATTTGATGATCGCCGGGATTGTTTGCGCTGTCGTTATTGGATATTTTCTAAGACATATTTTAGGAGGGGCCTTAGGCCTGTATCGTGTGGTTCCTGTGAACGAAGCGCACATTCGGATTTTGCAAAACTCAAAAAATATTTTTTCCGCTCGCGATGGCCGCAGTGCCTATTGGGTCGTGCCGTTTATCACGAAATTGCATAAATTGCCGCTGTGCAATCTGGCTATTCCGGTGAACGACATCAAACTGAATGATAAAAATATGGCAAAATTCGTCTGTGATATCATGTGCTTTATTAATATCCATGATATTAACCTGGCCGTTGAACGGTTGATCCTCACGGATACGTCGGCGGAATTGGGGTTTGATTTTATGAAACTTTCTGAAGATTTGCGGGCCATTATGGAAAGCGTGGGGCGGACGGTCACGACGAAACAAACGATCTTGGACATCTACATGAACCGGCAAATGCTGGATCAGGCGATTACGAAGGAGGTGGAGCAGGTGTTTCCCAAATGGGGGATTGAATTGGTTGACTTGGAGCTGAAAGATATCAAGGACGCGCATGAGAGCACGATTATTGCGGATATCGAGAGAAAGATTGCCGCTGAGATCAGGCGGGACGCGGAGATTAGAGTCGCAACGACGACAAAAGAAGCCGAGTTGGCTAAGGCGGAAGCGGAAGAAATCTACCGCAAACGTCAAATAGAGAAGGATCAACAGATCGGCATGGCGGAACAGTTTAAGAATCAGGAGATCGCCAGTAAAGAGAAAGAGGCTAACGCTATCCGGATTGAGGCGATCAGGCGACTGGATGTCGGGCACGCGGAGATTGAAAAACAGAAGATGGAGCAGTTGGCCCAGGGGCAAAAATTAAAATACACGCTTGAGGCGGAAGGTCAGGCCAACCAGATTATGAGCGTCGGTAAAGCGGACGCGGATATTATTCGTATCAAGAAAGAGGCGGACGCCGCGGGGACGTTGAAATTGGCCGAGGCCTTGAAGGAATTTAACGATGTGGCGATCAATGTCAAGATCCTGGACATCCAGAAGGAGATCATGATCGCGAAATTTAACGCCCTTGCCCAGGCGATCCAGCAGGCGGACGTCAAGTGGATCATGAGCGGGGCCAACGCCCAGAAATTTTTCGGCCTGAATCTTGACGCCGAGGGCGGGGCGAATTTACAACAGTTTATTCAGGAGAGCGGACTGGACCTGGAAAAACTGACGGCATTGATGGGCAGTATCAAGAAAGATAAAAAACAGGTTTAATGGACCGCATTTTATAAATTTTTATGAAATCACCGCGAACATTTTCTAACCCACACGAGTTCGCGCGTTATAACCGCGGGATCAAATACGGAAAAGGAGCTTTCACGTGTCAGTCAAAGAAATCAACATCGAGGAATTAAAGGCAAGGGCTTTGCAGATTAGAAAAGAGATTCTCATTCATCTGAATCTCGCCGGTTCCGGGCACCCCGGCGGATCACTCTCGGCGGTGGAAATTTTAGTTTCCCTTTATTCCTGTAAATTGCGGCATAATCCTCAAGATCCCCAATGGGAGGGACGGGATATCCTTATTATCTCCAAAGGACATATCACGCCCGCTATTTACACGGTCCTGGCCAATTATGGTTATTTTCCCAAGGATGAATTAAAGACCTTCAGAAAATTCGGAAGCCGGTTGCAGGGGCATGTGCACACCAATGTCCCCGGCGTTGAGTTTAATACAGGTTCCTTAGGCCATGGGTTGTCGGTAGCCAATGGGATCGCTCTCGGTGCTAAAATGCTGAAGAAAGATCAACGGGTGTATTGTTTGCTCGGAGATGGGGAGCTCCAGGAAGGGTCTGTTTGGGAAGCGGCCATGACCGCGGCGCATCATAAATTGGATAATATCTGCGCGATTGTTGACTACAATAAAGTCCAGGAGAATGGGCCGGTGAATGAAATTAAAAATCTGGAGCCGCTCGCCCAGAAGTGGAAAACCTTCGGCTGGAATGTGGTGGAGGCCATCGGGCATAATTTTAGAAATTTGATTGAGGCTTTGAACGCGTGCGAAAAGGTCAAAGATAAACCGTCCGTCATCATCGCGCATACGATCAAAGGCAAAGGCGTCTCCTTTATGGAGGGCGAAAGCAAGTGGCACGGCAAGGCGCCCAATGACGAGAAATTAAAAGAAGCCCTGGCGGAATTAGAACAAGAGTCATCAGTTTAAAGGAGAAAAATAGCATGGCTGAGATGATACCCACGAGGGATGGTTTTGGGAAAGAGATTGTTGAAATCGGCAAGACAAACGAAAAAGTGGTGGTGCTTTCAGCGGATCTGGAAGATGCCACGCGCGCGGAATATTTCAGGGATGCCTTTCCTGAGCGTTTTTTTAATCTGGGGATCGCCGAACAGGATGTCATCGGGACCGCCGCGGGGCTGACCTTTCACGGATTTATTCCCGTGGCCACCTCCTTCGCCGTTTTTATGACGAACCGCGCGTATGACATGATCCGCATGGATGTTTGTTATAACAATTGCAATGTCAAGATTGTCTGCTCCCACACGGGTGTGACGGTGGGAGAGGACGGGGCCTCGGCCCAATGTCTGGAAGATTTCGCGATCATGAGAGTCTTACCAAACATGAAGGTGATCTGCCCCGTCGATTCCCTAGAGGCGCAGAAGGCCACGCGGGCGATTATTCAGGAAGAGGGGCCTATGTATTTACGGACGAGCCGGGCGCCGTTTCCCCTGTTGACCAAAGCGTCGGATCCTTTTGTGATCGGCCGGGCGAATGTGATGCGGCCGGGAAAAGATGTGACCATCATCGCTTGCGGTCTGATGGTGTATGAAGCCCTTCAGGCGGCCGAGATTTTAATGAAGGAAAACATCGACGCGAAAGTGGTTAATATGCATACCATCAAACCCATCGATGCACAGATGATTGCCGATTCAATCCAGGAGACCGGGGCCATTGTCACGGCCGAAGAGCACCAGGCCAACGGCGGATTAGGCAGTGCGGTGGCCGAAGTGGTGGTGACCACGTGTCCTGTCCCGATGGAGATGATCGCGGTGCAAGACAGCTTCGGCGAGACGGGAAGCCCGCAGGAACTTTTGGAGGCGTATCATTTGAAGAGCGCGGACATTGTCGAGGCGGTTAGAAAAGTCATTCTAAGAAAAACCGGGAATCGTCCTTGAATTCAGGAGAAGGGTGGAGAGGGATGTCGCATACAACCATTCAAGAATTAGCCGAGTTTGGTCAAAGCGCCTGGCTGGATTATATCAACCGCGCGATGCTGGAAAATGGAAAGTTGAAAGATCTCGTGGCGAAGGGATTAAGGGGGTTGACCTCGAATCCGTCGATATTCAATCAGGTGATCAGTTCCAGCCCGGATTATGACGCGAGGATCCTCCAGCTCAAGAAAGGCGGACGTTCCACATTTGAGATTTATGATGAATTGACCGTGGCGGACATCCGCGACGCCGCGGATATCTTTACCCCTGTTTATGAAAAGACCGATGGGCTCGACGGGTACGTGAGTCTGGAGATTAATCCGAAATTAGCGAACCAGGTAGAGCCACAGGTCAATGAGGGGATTCGGCTTTTTAAGAAAGTGAACCGTCCCAACCTCATGATCAAAGTCCCGGCGACCAAGGCCGGTCTTCAAGTCGTTGAAGAATTAACCGCGCGCGGGATTAATGTCAACGCGACATTAATTTTCTCTCTGGAACAATATGTCGAGACGGCGCAGTCTTACCTGCGGGGCCTCAAACGTCTCGCCGGAGAAAACTCCAATTTAAATCACGTGCGATCCGTCGCCAGTGTCTTTATCAGCCGAATGGATACCGCCGTCGATGAACAGCTTGAAGAGATATTAGCGGATATGACCGATTCGGCGAAGAAGTCCAATGTGCAGTCTCTTAAGGGGAGGGCGGCTGTAGCCAATTCGAGGATCATTTTCGAGAAATTTAAAGAGCTTTTTGCCGGTAACGCCTTTAAATCCCTGGAAGCCAAAAAGGCCAATGTCCAGCGCGTCCTCTGGGGATCCACAAGCACCAAAAATCCAGCCTATAGTGATATCAAATATGTAACGGAGTTAATCGCCCAACCAACCGTCAATACGATTCCCGAGAAGACATTGAACGCCTTTCTTGATCATGGTCATGTGAAAGATGCCTTCACGTACGATGTTCGAGAGGCGCATGCGGTCATCCAGGACTTGAAGGATTTGGGCATCGATGTCCGTCATGTCTGTGAGGATTTGCTCAGAGACGGGGTCGTGGCCTTTGAGGATGCCTTTGATGCCCTCTTGGCTTCTATTGAAAAGAAGGCGGCCCAGCTCAGCACCGTTAAGTCATAATGGTGCACCGTTGTTTCTGAACTTAATAGTTGGGCACGGTACAACACTGCGCCTTTTTTGAGAAATATCTTTCACAGTTAATTTGACGGCGCCGTAGTACTGCGTCAGCTAAATTTTTATATCATGGAACACAGTACAACACTGCACTTTTTCTTGAAGTTAGCTAAAAAATTTATTTGACAGTGCAGTAGTATACTTGTAACGAGCCCGCGAGCTCGATGGACGACAGAAGGGGGGGAATGATATTTTATGGATCCATGGAGGAAGTTGGCCGGCGCTTCACGGGAAGATATACGCCGTCTGCAAGATAACAAACTACATTCTTTTATTAATACCTGCCTTTACCCTTTCAGTCCTCATTACCGCCGCGTATTTGATCAGCATAAAATTGATCCTAAAACCATCAGAACAGTGGAAGATTTAAAATATATCCCCTTCACTTCCAAGACGGACTTTCTTTCCTCGGACCAGAAACCGGACTCTTTCAGAGATTTCATTTTTCAGCCGGATAAGGACAGAATTCGTTCTTGTTGGCCCGCGACTAAACTGTTGGCCTTGGTTTTCTCCAGGGCGTTGCGCGGCGCTTCTTATGTGGAGGATCGTTTCAATCAAGAATTCCGGCCTGTCTTTATGACCTTTACGACGGGCACCACGCATACCCCGGTGCCGTTTGTTTATAGCAATTATGATATCCGCAATTTACATATCTCCGGCGACCGGATGCTGAAGCTGTTTGACATAAAAAATTCTGAACGGGTCGTGAATATGTTTCCTTACGCCCCTCATCTGGCCTTTTGGCAGGTCGTCTTTGGCGGTTTTGCTTCGTGCACGTTGATCTTGAGTACCGGCGGGGGAAAGGTCATGGGAACGGAAGGGAATATCGCGACGCTGCTGAAGATGAAGCCTTCTGTGCTCTTAGGCGTCCCCAGTTATGTCTATCATGTGATGCGCGTGGCCAAAGAAAAGGGATGCCGGATGGATTTTCTTAAGAAAGTGGTTTTGGGCGCGTCTAAAATTCCCCAGGCCTTTAAACTCAGGCTCGCTGAGATGTTGGCATCCATGGGGGCTAAGGATGTTTCTATTTTCGGGACCTATGGTTTTACCGAGGCCAGGGCGGCCTGGGCTGAGTGCCCGACGGGATTGGATGTCTCCAGCGGCTACCATCTTTATCCGGATAAAGAGATATTTGAAGTGGTTGATCCTCAGACGGGAGAGGTGAAGGGCGAAGGAGAGGATGGAGAACTGGTGTATACGGCCCTTGATGCCAGGGCCAGCGCTGTGATCCGTTATCGCACAGGCGATTTTGTCAAAGGCGGTTTGACGTATGAACCCTGTCCGTATTGCCAACGGACGGTCCCGCGCCTCAGCAGTGATATCACGCGGTTGTCGAACGTGAAGGATTTAAATTTATCAAAAATCAAAGGCTCTTTAGTTAATTTGAATCATTTTTATACTGTCCTCTCCGAGATGCCGTCCGTGGATGAATGGCAGATTGAGATCGGAAAGAAAAATAATGACCCCTTTGAGGTGGATGAACTGAATGTCTATGTCGCGGCCAAGGACGGGAGCAATCTCGGGAAAATAGAAGACGATATCAAGAAGCAGATGTTATTAACGACAGAGGTGACCCCTAACGCGGTGCATTTTTTGCCAATGTCTGAGATGGTGAAACGTCTCGAAGTGGAGACCGCTAATAAGGAGAAAAGAATTGTCGATTGCAGGCCGAAGGAATAGGAAGGAAAAAGGATAAAGGATAAAGGATAAAAGTTAAAGGTTAAAGGTTAAAGGATAGGGGCATTAACCAAAGGAATGATTATGGAACGAATAGCGATTATTGATGGCATCAGGACCCCGTTCTGCCGGATGGGGACGGATTTTAATGATTTAGGGGCGCGGGAACTCGGAGCCATTGTGACCCGGGAACTTTTGGAACGAACCGCCATCGACCCCCGGGAGATCGCGGAAGTGATTTTTGGCAACGTCGGTCAGCCCGCGGATTCAACCAACATTGCGCGCGTGATCGCCTTGATGAGCGGTATTCCGACGACTATTCCAGCCTATACGGTCCAGCGCAATTGTGCCTCAGGGATAGAGGCGGTCATTCAGGCCGTTATGAAAATTCAAGTCGGCGAGGGAAATTGTTATTTGGCCGGCGGTACCGAGTCAATGACCAGCATCCCATTTTATTTATCCAGATCAATGCAGGATTTCCTGGGCCGGTTGGCCAAGGCCAAGACGGTCATGGCTAAACTTCAGATGTGGGGGACGTTTCGTTTCAAATATCTCCCGCCGCAGATTGGTCTTCAACTCGGGTTAACGGATCCTGTCTGTGGACTGAATATGGGGCAGACCGCCGAGGTTCTCGCGAAAGAATTTGGTATTACCCGGGAACAGCAGGACGCGTTTGCCTTGGCTAGTCACCAAAAGGCGGTGAAGGCCCGCGAAGCGCTTAAAGAGGAAATTGTCCCTGTCATTCCGGCGCCGAAATACAAGACCGCGGTTGAGCTGGATAACGGCCCTCGGGAAAACCAGACCATGGAGGCCCTGGCCAAATTAAAGCCGGTTTTTGATAAACGATCGGGCACGATCACGGCGGGCAATTCCAGTCAGATCACAGACGGAGCGGCAGCTTTACTTGTGATGAGTGAAAGCCGGGTCAAGGCATTGAATCTTCCCGTGTTGGGATATGTTCACGCTTATGCTTTTGCCGGGGTTGAACCCCATCGCATGGGCATTGGGCCGGCGCACGCGATCCCCAAGGTCTTGAAAAAAGCTGAGATGAAGTTAAAAGATATCCAGGCAGTGGAAATCAATGAGGCTTTTGCCGTGCAGGTTTTAAGCTGTCTCGCTGCCCTGGAGTCTCCCTCATTTGCTAAAACATTTGGGTACGATGGGTACACAGGAACGATTGACCGGTCTATTCTTAATGTGAACGGCGGGGCCATAGCTCTGGGGCATCCGGTGGGCGCGTCAGGGACACGATTGATCTTAACGATGCTCAAACATATGAAGCGCGACAATCTGAATACGGGTTTGATCTCTTTGTGCGTTGGTGGAGGCCAGGGAGCGGCGGTTATATTGCAGAGATAAATCGTCAGTAGGTGGTGGCTATAAGTCGGCAGAAGACAAGAAACAGACAAGAGAGGTGAATCTATGTCAGTAACTTTTAGAGAGAATAATAATATTGGCACCATTGAATTTGATCAGGAAGGTTCAAAGGTCAATCTTCTCACATCGGACGTGATTAAACGCCTGGATACTGTGCTGGATGGAATCAAGACCAAACAGAATCTTGAAGTGATTGTGTTATGGAGCAAGAAGAAAGATGTCTTTTTTGCCGGCGCGGACATCAAAGAGATCGAGCAGATTACAGAAAGTCAAGACGGCATGGAAAAGGCCAGGGCGGGTCAAAAGGTTTTGAATAAACTGGAAGATCTGACGATCCCTACCATTGCCGTGATTGACGGGGTGGCTTTAGGAGGCGGATGTGAGTTGAGTCTGGCCTGCCAGTACCGTCTGGCAACATTCAATGATAAAGTGCGGATCGGTCTCCCTGAAGTTAACCTCGGTTTTGTTCCTGGATTTGGCGGCACGTACCGCTTGCCGCGGATTGTTGGTTTAGCCGAAGGATTAAAGATGATCCTTGCCGGCAAGCCTGTAGACGGTTCCAAGGCGTTAAAGATAGGTCTTTTCGACCGGCTTTGTCCACAAACGGGTCTGGAAGATCATCTGAAGAAATTTATTTCGGATATCAAAAGTGGCAAAGATAAAAGATTGGGAAAGACTAAATATGCGAGAAATAAGAAAAAAGGCTGGGCGGGTTTACTCGAGGGATCTTTAACCGGACAATCGTTCATTTTTTATCAGACCAAAAAAAATGTTTTGAAAGCGACAAAGGGATTTTATCCGGCGCCGGTAAAAGCGGTTGAAGTGATTGAGAAAAATTTCTTTCTTAACCGCGTTAAAGGATTGGAGGTCGAGGCCCGGACATTTGGGGAGTTGGCGGTCACAGGGATTTCCAAGAATTTGGTGGCTGTTTTTTATCTCTCCGAAAAATATAAAAAGTTAAAGTTGGAGGGGGCCGATGGGATTGAGTCTCAGCCGGTCCGTAAATGCGCTGTATTGGGCGCGGGGGTGATGGGCGGAGGCATTGCCCAGCTTCTCGCTTCAAGAGACATCTGGGTGCGGCTCAAAGATATTAACTATGACGCGGTGGCTAAGGGTTTTCAGGCGGCAAATAAGATTTTCAAAGATGGTGTCAAGAAACGAAAGTTGACCAAGGCCCAGGCCATGACGCAAATGGCGCATATCACTGGCACTTTGGACTACAGCGGATTTAAAACGGCCGACTACGTCATTGAAGCGGTCGTCGAGAACATGGACATCAAGAAAAAGGTTTTCAAGGATTTGAGCGGCGCTGCCTCCGAACACGCTATTTTAGCGACGAACACTTCCGCCTTGTCTGTGACGGAAATGGCGAAAGAGACCTCGCGTCCGGAAAAGGTGATCGGCTTTCATTTCTTTAATCCGGTTCACCGTATGCCGTTGGTCGAGGTCATTACAACGCCCATGACGTCAAAGGAAACCATTGTCACAACGCTCGCGCTCGTGAAACAGTTGGGGAAAATTCCTATTCTGGTTAAAGATTCTTGTGGGTTTCTGGTGAATCGCGTTTTGCTGGGATACGTGAATGAGGCCGGACGAATTCTTGAGGAATGCGGCGAGATGGAAAAGGTTGATCGTTTAATGACGGATTTTGGTATGCCCATGGGGCCATTTGCTCTATCCGATGAAGTCGGGTTGGACGTCGGGATCAAGGTTCTGCATATTTTAGAAAAAGGAATCAACGAACGTTACAAGCCCGTGGAGATCTTTGAGACCATTTTTAAAGCAGGATACTTGGGGAAGAAATCAGGCCAAGGGTTTTATAGCCACGGCAAAGAAAGAACGCCCAATCCTGAAATCAACCGACTCATAACAGGGTCTTCCCGAAGGCGTTTTGATCCGGAGGTGTGCCGTGAACGGTTGCTGTATATTATGATTAACGAAGCGGCCCGTTGCCTGGAAGAAGGGGTTATTGACGGCGCAGACACCGTCGATACGGGTATGATCTTTGGAACAGGATTTCCGCCGTTTCGCGGGGGGCTTTTACGGTACGCGGACACGCTTGGGATAGACCATCTCGTGAGCCGGTTAGAGAAATTGGGAGTTGAGCTCAACGCTCCCCGTTTTCAACCCGCCAAGTACATACTGGATTTGAGGGAAAAAAGGAAAGGATTTTTTAAGGGATAAAGGAGTGCTTTGTAATCTAAATTTCTGAATTGTGGAACAAAGTGCTTCTCTCGGATTTTGTAAAAAAAATTGTTTAGAAAATAATATAACGGTGCAGGAGTTGTTTTCTTATGAATAAACGCAAACACGAAGAATTGTTTTACGTCATCATTTCGATTGTTGGGGTTCTGGTTATCGGCACGGTGGTGACGCTCTGGATGTTCGGACAAAAACGCGAATATATCAGATATAAAGATCCTCAGGGCAGATTTTTAATGGAATATCCCTCTGACTGGACGATCGCGGATAAAAATAAGACGCAAGGCGCTGAAGTTGTTTTTGTGTCCCCCAAGGAGAATGATTTGGATTTTTTTCAGGAAAATTTCAGCGTCATTGTCCAGGATGTCCCTAAGCATTTGAACAATCTTGATATGTACACCAAGACGGCGATTCACCAGATGCAGGTCGTTTTTAAATCTAATTTAGTGATTCTTAAATCCGAACCGGCGCCCTTAGCCGGCCGGCCCGGGCATCATTTTGTTTTTCTGGGCAAGGGGCCGGACGTGGAGTTTCAATATAAGATTCAATGGGCCCTCGACGATTCAAAGGCGTATCAGGTAACTTTTACCGCCATGTCCTCCACCTATGAAAACTTTGTTCCCAAAGTGGAGATGATGATGAAGTCTTTCAAAATTTTGTAAGAAGGTGAATAAACAGGCGCGGCTGGCCATTCAGCAAGAGCGTAAGTCCGGCTGTTATCCATTGCGCGGAATTTTTCATAGTGCTTACTGTTCAAACAGAATCCATTATTGCTCCATGCCCCGTCTTTGGTGAATGCGGCGGTTGTTTTTACCAGAATATTCCCTACGAGGAAGAACTTAAGGGTAAGGAGGCCAAACTCAAGTCGCTGTTGAAAGAGACTCTGGCGCTTGGGGATGACCTTTTTGAGCCGATTGTCCCGTCACCGAAACCTTATCACTACCGCAACCGTCTTGATTTAAAACTCCTGCGCACCCGGAAAAAAGAAATATTTATGGGGTTCTCCCCCCGGGAAGGGCGCCGCATGATCCCGGTGGACGCCTGTCCGATTGCCGACGAAAGAATATCCGCCTTTATCCCCGAACTCAAAACGCAGGTTATGGCAAAACTCCCTGAAAAATATCGCCTGGCCAATATCGTTGTACGCAACGGAGAAAATGGTCGTGTTTTATGGGGCGGCATCGGCCGCGGATCGTGTCAATTACAAGAAGAGGATTATTTCTGGGTGGATATTCACGGCAGAAAGATTTATTACTCGCTGGACACGTTCTTTCAGGCGAACCTTTCGATTTTGCCGAGACTTTTTGAACGTTTGAAGGCGTTTGATTTTTGGAGTGAGCAAGAGATCTCCTTTTATGATCTTTATGGCGGGGTAGGATTATTCGGCATTGGATTGGCCGACAAAGTAAAGAAAGTTTTTTTGATCGAGGAGTGTCAAGCGTCTTTAAGATTGGCGAGATACAACGTGCGCGTTCATCATTTCCAAAACTTTGAGGTCGTTGAAGGAAGGGTCGAGGATAAACTGCCGGTCCTGCTTCAAGGATCTCCTGGAGGGCATCAAGTGGCATTCATTGATCCGCCGCGGGCCGGATTGAGTCCCAGCGCTTTGCGTCTGCTGGCTTCTGCCAAAAATTTGAATTATCTTTTTTATCTTTCCTGTAATCCTGAAGCTCTGGCGCGGGATCTCACGTGTTTTGTCAACCAGGGCTGGAAGGTTAAAAGGATTATGCCATTTGATTTCTTTCCCAAGACTCGGCATTTGGAGACCCTTGTCTTATTAGTCCTTTAGCGCCGATCGTTGTTTTCCTCAATTCGTCCACCGGTGGACGAATTCGTCAGCGTGTCCAGAAAAAATCAATACATCCTTTGCTTTTTAGAGAGGGAGCTTTTATACTCTTACTAGCTGATTGTTGTAAGTTGAATGATTTCAATGAAATATTAAAGTTTTGTATTCGAGGACAATTGGGATAGACGCAAGGACATTCTGGGAAAACCGTTAAAGGAGAAAAACCCATGAGCATGTTTGATAAAAACATCAGTCAAGACAAAAAAGAATCCTTAGAATTCGCCGAAGCTGCCCGTGAGATAGAATGGAAGTTTCCGAGTTTTGCCTTGCAGTTGTTCCATGGGGTCTTTGATTGGAAGGCTGTTCATCCTTTCCCGTTGCAGTCCGAAGAAGATAAAAAAATTGGTGACGCGTTTGTTGAAAAGTTGGAGAAATTCTTAAAGGAAAAGCTCGACCCTAATGAGGTGGATAAGACCGGAATTATTCCCGAGACGGTCATGAAAGGGTTGGCGGATTTAGGGGCCTTTGCCATAAAAGTCCCCAAGGAATACGGCGGGCTTGGATTAAGTCAATATAATTACAATCGTGCGATGCATATGGTGGCCAGCTACTGCGGATCCACGGCCGTTATGCTCTCAGCGCATCAGAGCATTGGAGTCCCTCAACCGCTGAAACTGTTCGGCACGGAACAACAGAAGAAAAAGTATTTACCGATGTTTGCTCAAGGGATCGTCTCGGCGTTTGCCTTAACGGAACCGGAGGCCGGTTCGGATCCCCGCAAGATGACGACGACAGCGGCCCCTGTGGAAGACGGGAAGTCCTTTCTTCTTAACGGAGAAAAACTTTGGTGTACGAACGGGCCCATCGCGGGCGTGATCGTGGTTATGGCTGTCACGCCTCCCAAGATCATTGATGGGAAGGAACATAAACAGATCACGGCTTTTATAGTGGAGACGAATACACCCGGGGTTGAAGTGGTTCATCGCTGCAAGTTTATGGGATTAAACGGCATGTCCAACGGATTGATGCGGTTTAAAAATGTTAAGGTGCCTAAAGAGAATATCATCTTGGCGGAAGGGGAAGGACTTAAGTTGGCCTTAACGACACTGAATACGGGGAGGTTAACACTTCCGGCGGCTTCAACCGGCGTCGGGAAGTGGTGTGTTTATGTGGCGCGGCAATCCGCCTTAAAACGAAAGCAGTGGGGCGCGGCCATCGGGGAGCATGAAAGCATTGCCTTGAAATTGGGTTATATCGCGAGCCACACCTTCGCGATGGATGCCATGACATGGCTGACGTCCGCGATGGCGGATGATCACAGAAGGGATATTCGTCTCGAGGCCGCGATCGCGAAATATTTCTGCACGTACCACACGTGGAAGATTGTGGATGAAACCCTGCAGATCCGTGGAGGGAAGGGCTACGAAAAGAAAGATTCTTTAGACGCCAGGGGCGTCGACAGTTGGCCCGTAGAGCGTGTGCTCAGAGACATCCGCATCAATTTGATTATCGAAGGCACATCCGAGATCATGCATCTGTTTATCGCCCGCGAGGCTTTGGACCCGCATTTAAGCCGGATGAAACCGCTTTTTAGTTCACGGGTGAGTGTCTTGGGAAAATGCAAGGCCATCGGTTCGATGATCCGGTATTATGGGTGGTGGTATCCCAAGCTTTTTTTGCCTCAGGCCGTCTCTGTGAAAGGTATGGATCCTCATCTTGGCCGTTATATGGGGTATATTCAATCGACCAGCAAACGTTTGGGGCGGGAAGTTTTTCATCAAATGATGCGTTATCAAAAGAAACTCGAGGCCAAACAGGCTATTTTAAACCGCATTGTGGATATCGGTGTTGAACTTTTCGCTATGGCGGCCACCTGTTCGTACGCGGATGCTTTAATGAAGAGTTCCAAGGAAAAAGGGAATGCCCTGCACCTGGCGGAATTGTTCTGTTGTTCGGCGCAGCAGCGCATTGAAGTCTTCTTTAATGAAAGTGAAAAGAATTGTGATCGTCAGAGCATCTCCGTTTCCAAGAAGCTCTTGGCCGCAGAATTTGAGTGGATGGAGAGGGATATTATTAAATAGATAACTGAATAATTTACGGATAATAGTTCAATTATTATGACCAGCATTTCTACTTTTCTTAACCGCTGCAATACCCTTAAACAAATTCCTATCTTTTCCAATCTGGGCTGGTTGGAACTGCAAAGGATCGCTCGCAAATCCATCATCGTTGAGTATAAAAAAGGAGAGACGATCCGCCGTCAGGGGGATCTCCCGGATTTCTTTTATTGTCTGATCTCCGGGCGGGTGTTGGCGCATAGTCTTATTTCCGGCGGAAGGAAGGAAAACGTCGAATTCATCCATCGGGGGATGTATTTTGGGATCATTTCTGTTTTTACCGGGGAGAACCATTCCTCGACCTTTGAGGCGATCAATGATTCGGTTGTTCTGAAAATTCCTAAAGACGATTTCCACGATATTTTAAAATCGATTCCCCAGCTCGGTGTGGAGTTCAGCCACAGCCTTTCGCATCGTTTACGCCGTAAGGCGGAAAATGCCCCATCTTTGTACGGAAGCACCATTGTTTCCATTTACAGTCCTGTGAAAGGCACGGGGAGTTCGACCTATGCTATTAATTTGGCGCTGAGTTTGGAAAAAGAGACCAAGAAAAAAGTTATTTTTGTGAATATCTATTCCAGGCAGGCACAGCACGCCCACGATGGGCCCCTGCATATTGAAACCGCCATTCAATGGAAATCCCCCGCGGTCGCGCTTAATGAAATTGTGGGAGATCATGACAGGATCATGAGCAGTATTATTAAAAGCGATTTGAAGATTGATTTGTTGAATGTCGTTTTTGATCCGGACGACACATCGCTCAAGAGGAAGATCAGCCCGTTTGTCGGTTCTTTGGTGGGGAATTATCATTATGTGGTCGTTGATTTGCCCAATCAGATGGATGATGTGATCCTGGAAACTTTAACGCAGTCGGATCTCGTCCATCTCATTACGACCGACCATAGAAAAGATCTGGAATTAATCCGCAGAGACATTGATCGTCTGGAAGAAAATCTTCAGGAGAAATTCCGCGAAGATAAAATCCGGGTTATTATCCGGCCCACTCAGGCCAAGAACTATCTGTCGTTTGAAGAAATCGACAAGGCTATTGATTACAGTGTGCATATCATGTTGCCCCACATTCATTCTTCGGATTTGAAGGGGGATGTCAATTCCGGGCAGATATCTTTCATAAAATGTAATGAGCGCAGCGAATACTCCAGGATTGTCACGCGCATGGCCAGAGAAATCGGAAATGTCCTGGTGGGGCTTGTCCTGGGGGGTGGAGCGGCTTTAGGGATTTCGCATATCGGTGTGATTCGCGTTTTAGAGGAAGAAAACATTCCCGTCGACATGGTTGTGGGCAGCAGTATGGGGGCCTTGATCGGCGGTTTATGGATAAGCGGTATGGATGCCAATGCCTTGGAAAAGGCGGCCCGTGAATTTGAAAATAAAGCCAACATGTTACGGTTGTTTGACCTGGCTATGCCGCCTTCCTCGGGATTAATTGGCGGACTGGCCATCAAAAGCTGGTTGAAGAGACACCTGGGGGACAGAACATTTTACAGCGCCCGCGTGCCTTTTAAAGTGATCGCCTATGATTTGATCCATAGAGAAGAAATCGTGATTGAAAGCGGTTCGCTTGTTGAAGCGATCCGCCGGAGCATCGCCATTCCCGGTGTTATTAAACCTATCTTAGAAAAAGACAAGTTGATTATTGACGGCGGGGTTCTTAATCCTTTGCCGACAAATGTTCTCGCCGCCCAGGGGGTCAAGAAGATTATAGCCGTGAATGTTCTCCAGTCGCCGCAGGATGTCTCTTTGGGGGTTGAGTTGGATCAAAAGCGTCTGATGGCTCAGGAACAACTGACTTATGCCAAGGCTCCTTTAAAATATCTTTCTTTCCGGACATCCCGAGCCGTATCACGGTTTTTCAGCCCCCATATCCCGGATATCATTGTCCGCACGCTGCAAGCCTCAGAATATGTGCTGGCTGAACAGAGTTCACAGATAGCGGATGTGGTTATCCATCCGGAGCTCATTGGGATCAATTGGTTTGAACTCCACCGGGTTGATGAACTGATCAAGGGCGGTGTCGACGCCACCCGCAAACTCCTGCCGCAGATTAAGAAATTGATTGCAGAATAAATCCCCGTCTATTAATATCCTGTAACGAACAGATCGCTATTTCTTTGGTCTGTGTTCACAAGAGATGTGAACATGATTGAGCGTGAATTGGGGAAACAAAGGGGTTGAGGTGTCGGCAAAGGAAGTTGGAAAAAAGGAAATTAGAAAATGGCAGAGATAAATGTTCAACAAAAGATCAGGATCGGCTCCCGAGGGAGTTCTCTGGCTTTGGTCCAGATTGATGAGATCCTTTCCTTACTAGCCGAGAAAGGGGTTCGGATTTCCGAGGAGCGTTATACCTATCAAACCGGAGGGGACAGGGACAAAGTAACACCTTTGACACAAAATGTGGCGGATGATTTTTTTACGGACGCCCTGGACGCGGCCCTGATCAGAGGAGAAATCGACATAGCTGTCCACAGCGCTAAAGATCTCCCGCAGATATTAAGGGAAGATTTGTGTATCTGGGCCTTAACGAAAAGTCTGGATGAGACCGACGTCTTTGTCGGTAAGATGCCATTGAGTGAATTGCCCTCTGGGGCCAAGGTGGGGACAAGCAGTCTTATCCGTCAAAATGAAATCAAAAAATTTAATCCGCGCGTTCACGTCTGTGATATCCGGGGGACCATTCAAGAACGGCTTGATTTAGTGGAACAGGGGAAAGTCGATGGAATTATTGTGGCTACCGTGGCCTTGAGGCGGTTGGGACTTACGCGTTATATTCGAGAAATCATGCCTTGGGAAGCGGCACCCTTGCAGGGGCAATTGGCTGTTGTCGGTAGGCGTAAGGATTTTAGATGGCATCAGCTTTTTGCGTTGATTGATGTCCGAAAATCTTTTGGAAAAGTTTATCTTGTCGGCGCCGGGCCCGGCGATCCTGAATTGATAACCGTTAAAGGAGTCAAAATCCTTAAAGAGGCGGATTGTGTCTTTTACGATTACTTGGCGCATCAAAATTTATTGGATTACGCTCGGAAAGCTGAAAAAATTTATGTGGGTAAAAGAAAAGGTTCTCAGGTCATGCCGCAACCAGAGCTGAACAAGCTCTTACGGCAAAAGGCCATGGCCGGAAAGATTGTTGTCCGTCTTAAAGGGGGGGATCCGCTCGTCTTTGGTCGTGGGGCGGATGAAATAACTTACCTGCGCAGTTATCATGTCGATGTGCAGGTGATCCCGGGATTGAGTTCGGCCACAGCCATCCCGTCGTCTTTAAACATACCTCTGACGGCCCGCGGGCTATCGTCTTCCGTGGCTTTCTTAAGCGGTCACCTGGCCGCTGATGATGAAGAAGGCTCTCATGTCAGCGCTGAGCAGGAGGGGAAGATGTCCACGGAAATCATGAAAATCCCGAAGGCGGATACCGTTGTTTTCTTGATGGGGTTGACGCGTTTGGCGAGTATCGTTGACTCTCTCAGAGAGGCGGGGTGGTCCCAGGACAGCCTGATAATGGTAGTTTCCAAAGGGACGCGTGCCGATGAAGAAATCGTTTCAGGGCGATTGGGGGACATTGCAAAGAAAGTGGAAGAGAAAGGACTTAAGCCGCCGGCTTTAATTGTTGCCGGTCCAACGATCCAATTTCTTAAGAAGGAAGCTTTGAAGAAAGAACGGATTCTTTATACTGGAACTAATCCGGAGAAATATACGTCTTTCGGGGAGATCGTTCATTTTCCGATGATTGAGATTAAGCCGGCGTACTTGGAGAAAGGTGTGGTTGATCGCTTGACCGCGCGCTTGCATGAATACCAAGCCATTATTTTTACCAGCCGTTTTGCGGTCAAATATTTTTTTGAAATCCTGACTCATGAACATTGGCCCGTTTTCAGTTTGCGCTCAACGGATTTTATTGTTATCGGGAAAGATACAGCCCAAGCCCTGGCCGTTTACGATTTTGAACCTCTTATTCTCGCCGAAATCGAGACCGGCGAGGGGCTTTTTCAGAAAATCCTTCAAGAATATGACGTGAAAGGAAAAAGGATATTGTTCCCGCGCTCCTCTTTGCCGAATCCGTATTTAAAAAATGAGTTAACAAAATGGGGGGCCAGTGTCGACGAATTGGCCGTGTATCAAAATATCAAGCCGGAAAAAAGAAACATGCCGGAAGGACGTATTGACAAGATTCTGTTTACAAGTCCATCAACAGTAAAGAATTTTCTCAGGGACTATGATATAATCCCCCCAATTTGGGAAATCCTGAGTAAGGGGCCGGTGACAAGAAGATGTTTACAAGAGGCCGGTTATGAATCGTTCAGCCTGATTGAGGGATAGGGAGTTAAGGTTTCAAAAAATCGATGAAAGGGAAATATTTATATGGGACGTTTCCGTCGCTTAAGAAAAACTGACGCCATGCGTCAACTTGTCCGAGAGACGATTCTCACGCCGAATGATGTGATTCAGCCTTTTTTTGTTGTTGAAGGCAAGAACAAAAAAGGGATGATCGCGTCCATGCCGGGAATTTTTCGTCATTCAACAGATTTGTTACTTAAGGCTATTGAAGAATATATCAACGTCGGAGGAAAAGCCGGTTTATTTTTCGGCATCCCTGAAAGAAAAGACAATCTCGGCAGTCAGGCATATGCCTCAAGAGGGGTGGTTCAAAATGCCGTCAAGGCTATCAAGAAAGCCTTTCCGGAATTTTTGGTCATCACGGATATCTGTTTGTGCGGTTACATGGATCACGGGCATTGCGGTGTGATCGAAGATCAGGTCGTCGATAATGAAAAGACACTTGCGTTATTAGGGAAGATCGCGGTTTCCCATGCCGAGGCCGGCAGTGATATCGTGGCCCCGTCCGATATGATGGACTTCAGGGTACGCCACATCCGTGAAGGTTTGGATAAGAACGGATTTTTGGATGTCGGCATTCTATCGTATGCGGTTAAATACAGTTCCTCTTTTTACGGCCCCTTTCGGGAGGCCGCAGACTCCTCACCTCAGTTTGGAGATCGTAAAACTTATCAAATGGACTACGCCAATCAGCGGGAGGCTTTAAAGGAGGCCCGGCAGGATGTGATGGAAGGGGCGGATATGATCATGGTGAAGCCGGCGCTGGCCTATTTGGATGTTATCGCTCTTCTGCGCAAAGAACTCACAACCCCTCTTGCCGCTTATAGTGTCAGCGGGGAATACTCTATGATCAAGGCCGCCGCGGCGAAGAACTGGATTAATGAAAAAGATGTCGTTCTGGAGAGTCTCACGGCTATGAAAAGGGCCGGCGCGGATATCATCATTACGTATTACGCGCGTGAAGTTTTACAATGGATCGGATGAGTATTGACCTCCGCACAAGTAATAGAATTGAACCATCGAGCGGACGGAGGTCGAGATACTGACTACCATAGTGTTTCATTACTTTTGCGGAAGTCAGTAAAAAGAATCAGGTAAGGAAATCCCATGCAAACAACCCATTCCAATAAATTTTTCACGCAAGCTCAAGAAGTGATGGTCGGCGGGGTCAACAGTCCCGTGCGCTCTTTCAACGGGGTCGGCGGCCATCCGTTGGTGATGAAATACGGCCGTGGCGCCAAGTTATTCGATTATGATAACAACGCCTTTACCGATTATTGCCTGTCTTGGGGGGCTTCGATATTAGGCCATGCGCATCGTCATGTGGTCCTGGCCGCCAAGAAGGCGGTTGAAAAAGGGGCAAGTTTTGGGACAACGACGGCGGCGGAAATTGACATCGCTAAGCATATTGTCAAATGTGTCCCGTCCATGGATTTGATCCGTTTTGTGAATTCCGGGACTGAGGCCACGATGAGCGCGATCCGGTTGGCGCGCGGTTTTACAAAAAGAGAAATGCTTGTCAAATTCGACGGATGTTATCACGGACATTTCGATGATCTCCTGACTAAGGCCGGATCCGGGGTGGCCCAGTTAAAAGAATCTTCCAGCCTCGGTATACCCAAGACCCATATCGAAAATACGTTAAGCCTTCCTTATAACAATATCGCTATGCTGGAGAAAACACTGACGCAATATAAGGATAAGATTGCCTGTGTGATTATTGAACCTGTAGCCGGCAACATGGGAGTCGTCCCGGCCACGGTGGATTTTTTAAAAGCCTTAAAGGAATTGACCAAGAAGCATAATATGGTCCTGATCTTTGATGAGATCATGACGGGTTTTCGTTTCAGTGCCGGCTGTTTTCAGTCGGAGGTCAACATCATCCCGGATATGACGTGTCTGGGGAAGATCATCGGCGGTGGATTCCCGATTGGCGCGTACGGAGGGAGAAAAGATATTATGCGGCATCTCGCGCCGCTGGGTGGCGTTTATCAGGCAGGGACATTCTCGGGAAGTCCCGTAGTGATGAAGGCCGGGCTGGCCGCGCTCAGAGTATTAACTCAGGATTTTTACCGGACGTTAAATAGTAAATGTGAAACCTTTGCCGCGTCCGCTAACAGGTACTTTGAAGAAAATGACATCGCCGTTCACTTGTCCCGGTATAAATCCATGATGAGTATCCGTTTTCGACGCGAGCAAGTATTGGACTATGAGGACGCTCTTCAGGCCGCCGGCGGAGATCGGTACGGCCGATTATTTCATCATTTATTGAAGGCCGGGATTTATTGGCCGCCGGCAGATCTTGAAGCCTTCTTCGTTTCAGGCATGCATACCAAAGCGGATTTACGAACGTTGTTAGATGAACTTAAAAAGTTTTTTAAACCTTAATTGAAAGGAATACACCCATGGCCGCGAACATCCATAAGACAGGTCTCTCGTTTTTATTAACTTTTTTTATCCTCTCGAGTGCCGGTTGTGTTCCCCTGCTTGTCGGGGCCGCGGCGGGTGTCGGCGGGGTCACGTACGTGAAAGGGGCGTTAGAGAAAAACTTTGACCATTCTGTTAAAGAGGTGCATCGGGCTACCCTGAAAGGTTTGAAAGACTTAAAGATGTTTGTCAGGGAAGAGAAAAATGATGTTCATTCGACTTTTATCAAGGCAGAATTCGATGATGGAAAGAGAGTCAAGATTCACATCAACGCCCTGACGGAACGTTCTTCGAAGATCACTATTCGTATCGGTGTCTTCGGGGATGAGACAAAATCCCAGATGCTTATAAATGCCATTCAGAAGAGATTAGGGTAGTACTGTGTCATTTTAATTGTTAATAGGGGAACACAGTACAGCACTGCGCCTTTTCTGAGAATATCTATTAACAATTAATATGACGGCGCAGTAGCAGGCGGTGTCACCCTCCTCCATTCCATTAAGAAATGAACAACCCTCTTAAAGTTATTCATATCCTTCACCCATCGACAGCGGAGATAGAAGAATTTGTTCTCGGCCTTTCGGATAAGTTAACCTCTCTGGGGATAGAATCAGCGGTTCTTCTGATATCGGAAAAGACGCGTGAGTCTGAGCTTTTCAAGAAAGCCCGGGGAAAATGTTTTACGGTTAATCGAAGATGCGGTTTTGATTTAAAAGCGTTTATCCATCTGGTTCAATTAATCCGGCGGGAGAAGGCGGATTAATTGCATACGCATAGTTTTGAGTCTTGGGTCTTTGGATCCGTGGCGGCAAAGTGGGTCGGTTGTAAGTCGATTCATACTCTTCACTCAATTCCTCACAAACGTCTACCGGCTTCGGGGCTGATGCTTAATGAGAGAATGATTTGCGCCTCGGAAGGGATTCAAAGAAATCTTCTTCGGAGAACCGGTATACGTTTTAAGGAGATAGAAGTTATTTATGATGGTATTGAAATAGGGAAGAGCGGGATGCCCTTAAATAGAGAAGAGAACATGATGCTCCGTGCCGGGTTCGGCCTTAAGAAAGACAGTTTTGTTATCGGTAATATCGATCCCCTGACTAAAGAAAACGATCAGGCGACCTTGTTCAAGGCCTTTCATCGGTTGGTCAGAAAGGAAGTTAATGCCGAATTGGTTATAGTCGGCCAAGGGCCTTTGTTCCAGGAACTGCGCGCATTAGTTCAGGATCTTCATCTTGCCGATTCCGTAAAAATGTTTCAGGAACATAAAGAGGTGGATCGTTTGTTGGATGTCTTTGACGTTTTCGCGCGTCTCGCGTTCAGGCCGGTGGATTCCGTATGGATTTTAAAGGCGATGGCGGCAGGAAAACCTGTTGTGACGACGAACATCGCGGAGCATCGGGAAGTCGTGGTTGACGAACAGACGGGATATCTTGTCCCCTGCGGATTTCCAGAAAGGATCGAATCCGCGCTCAAAAGACTCCACGCTAATCCGGCGTTGATCGCTTCGATGGGAACCTCCGGGAGAAAACGGTTTCAAGAGAAATTTAGTTTAGACGTCGAAGCTCGTAACTATGATCGGATTTACAGGGCAATGGTACCTCAAGGATGAGCAGATTGCCCATGGTTTATAGCCGTGCGCGCCATGTGCCAGAAATTTTCTTAAGCCCTTCTCAGGGAAAAAACTTATATGGTATACTTACGCTGGAATTTCGAAAAATAAGGAAACTTTACTATGGACATCAATATCAATGCTTCAGAACGTCCGTGGGGACATTATATTAAATTCCTTCATGAGTCGGGGTTTTGGGTCAAGAGGGTGGAGGTTAATCCTGGCAAGCGTCTTAGTCTTCAAAAGCACCTGCACCGGTCGGAGAAGTGGAATATTATTAAAGGCAAAGGTTTAGTGACGCTGGATGGAAAGGATGTTGGTGTTGGGCCCGGGGCGGTCATCGATGTTCCGCTAGGCGCCATCCATCGAATTGCCAACACCGGCCATGAGAATCTTGTGTTCATAGAAGTCGCGTGCGGAGACCATCTTTCGGAAGACGACATTATTCGGTTGGAGGATGATTATAAAAGGGCCGAGTGAGTAGGAAGATTGACATGACAAGAAATTCATAGATAGTTGCTATTGTTTCTCTCTTCATTATTGTAAACGCCGCCGTATCGGTTCCACAAACACTGCCCGAGTCCAACTGGTTGTCTCGGCATTTATAATTACGATTCTTTTACAAACGATCCTGACAATCGAACCGTTATAGGGTGCAAATAGTCGGCTTTTTCTAAAATCAGTTATGTTTTTCTCAAGTGCGAAGGCAGGATCCGCATGGCTTGGCGGTACTTGCTGATGGTCCGGCGGGCGACGGGCATTCCTTTTTCTTTAAAATAGTTTTGGATGTCCTGGTCGGATAAGGGATTGACTTTATTTTCTTCTTCAATCAGCGTCTTGATTTCCTCTTTAATGCTGCGGCTAGAGATGGACTTACCGTCTTGCGTGTTCTCTGACAAGGCTTGGGAAAAAAAGAATTTCATGGGAAACAATCCTTGAGGCGTTTCCACATATTTATTATTGATCGCCCGGCAGACCGTGGACTCATTTCTTCCGATCGAATCCGCCACGTCTTTCAGGATCATGGGTTTGAGTTGGAGGGGGCCATTCTCCAGGAAATCTTTTTGATATGCCACAAGATAGTGGGTGATGTCTCGGATAGTTTGATGCCGTTGTTCAATGCTCTTGATAAAAAGAATGCCGTTCTTAACTTTTTCCCGAATAAATTCTATTTCTTCCGGAGTTCGATTGGGCTGTTTCAGCATGTTTTGATAAAAGGCATTGATGCGTAAATGGGGAATAGAATCATTATTGATGCGGACCTCGTACTCCCCCTCTGAATTCTTTGTTATCGTGACGTCGGCCCGGACATAGATATTCGTGTCGGTTGGCCTGTATTTTCGGGCCGGTCTTGGCTCCAGACTGGCAATCTCTTGCGTGATTTTCTTGACGGTAGTTAACGGTAATTTTAATTTTCGCGCGATCTCGGTGTATTTCTTGCGGCCCAATTCTTCAAGATGGTCGTTGATGACTTTGCAAATGAGATCCCGGGTGGTGTCGTTAAATTTGAAATGGGCCTGAACAGTGAGACATTCTTTGAGATCTCTGGCCGCCACGCCTAATGGCTCAAAGTTTTGAATGGTATGAAGGATCCGTTCAACAATTTCCGCGCTTTTCAGCCCGAGCATTAAGGCCGTTTCCTCGCAACTCATCCTGAAAAAACCATCCTCATCCAGATTCCCGATGATGAATTCTCCAATCTTTAGGTCCAGAAGGTCTGTGATTTCAATACGCAGTTGTTGCAAAAGATATTCTTCAAGGGGCGCGCTGCGCGTAATTTCCTTTTCTTCAGAGTCTTCTTCCTCCTGGGAAAAATAAGCGGGTTGACTGTTATCTATAGCGGAATCTTTCAGGCGTTTAAGATTTTGATTAACAAGGTCTTCGATGGGGTTTTGGGAAGTCATGGATCTGTCCTCAACGATTTCAAGCAGGGGATTTTCTTGCAGTTCCAGTTCAATGGCTGTGTTTAACTCAATCAAAGGAAGCAGAAGGATCTCAATGGACTGCTGCATGGAGGGTGCCAGAACTTGCTTTTGGATCTGAGAGGCGGTAATTTTAATTTTCATACGCAAGAAGTATACCATAACGATTCAGAGTCAACAAATATTTTATAAGCAGACGGGATGATTTTGGATATTGACCTGAAAATTGTCAAAATTATTTCCTAAAATAAGATTTCTGATCCGTTTAATGCGGTTACTTTGTAATAATGGAATATTGTATTATTGAAACGCTGATGTGATGACAAACATGAACAAGTATGTAACATGATGTTATTAATGTGGTTATATTATTGTCCTGGTATGTCCTGGACAGACATGTTCATTCTTTTAAACGTCGCCTAAGACAGGTAGTGTCTGTTAATATTTAGGTAATTATGAGGTTTCTATAACCATTTGAATTTAAACAAATTGAAGAGGTTATTTTAATAAAAATCTTTTACGGTAACTGGCATAGTATTTGCTTTAGGAGAGGGTATCGATAAATTGATGAATTTGTTCTATTGTTTTTTAACAAGATATTGATGACCGTTCAATTTGACTAAATGGGAGGAGAGGACGTGAACAACCGAATGACGATTACAGAAGTCGCGGAACTCGTTGGGATAAGCCCCAAAACGATTGTGCGATGGGAAAAGGTAGGTAAGGTTAGAAGGGCCAAGCGGGATTGGCGGGGCTGGCGTATTTATGATGAACGTGACCTGCATCATATTAAACAATTTCGCGAAACTGTTGTTGAAGTTTAAAAAAGCAAAATATTTATTGTCAACTGAATGGGGAGTTTTAAGATGAATAAGAATCATGTGGTACTAAGAGGTTTATTAGTATTATTACTGATCGGAAGTCTTGGGGCTTGGGATGACATCGATAAGGCGGAAGCCCAAAATTTCGCCAATTTGGTGCCTGAAGAAAAAGAAGAAGAACTCAGCCCGCTGAATGTCGAGGAAATATTAGAGAATGAAGGTGTTCCGCTTCTACCGCAGGCGGATTTAAACAGCGAAAGCAGTAGTAAATACACTTTAGGGATTGAGGATGTTATTCAGGTAAGCGTATTACGTCATCCTGAAGTCAGCGGGCAATATGTTATTAATGGGGAAGGCAACATCCAATATGAATTTATTGGTGACGTTCAGGTGATCGGTTTGACTAAGGATGAAATAGCAAAATTATTGGTTGAGAAATTGAGCAATTATATCATCTCTCCTGAAGTGACCGTTAAGATTGCCGGATACAATAGCAAGGTTGTTTATGTTATAGGGGAGGTGGGAAGACCAGGGAAGATTTATATGCGGGGAGACACGATCACCATCCGGGAGGCCTTGGTTCAGGCGGGATTACCTCTTTTGAGTGCCAAGGGAGGCAAGACCTTGTTGATTACCCCCAGCAGTGATGGCCATCCCCAACAAAAGAACGTCAATGTGGACAAGCTTCTTTATAAAGGGGATTTGAGAGAAAATTTAGTTATGTCACCGGGGGACACCCTGTACGTTCCGCCAACGCTCATGGCTAAGGCATTGCGCGTCATACAGCCGGTGGCGGCGCCTGTAGGGACAGCGTCCGGTCTGGGGCGGACCGTCACGACGGGGTTCTAAGAAAAGTAAGAAGTTAAATGAGATAATGATTGAAACCGGAGAAAGGAATGGATATGGGGGAGATTCAACACGGCGAAATGCTGCCGATGAATTATTTAAAAATATTTTTTAGAAGGAAGGAATTATTTATAATTCCAGCCTTTATCGGTTTGATTTTTGGGGTCTGTACCGGCCTGGTTTTGCCCAAGAAATACATTTCTTCGACGATACTGATGGTCGAAGAGGGAAAAAGCGATAACCCTCTATTTGACCAGTTGGCGGTATCATCCACCGTAGGCCAGAGAATGACGGCTATTCGGGAGTCCATGCTGGGCTGGAATAGTCTGGTTCAACTCACAAAAAGATTAAATATGGATAAGGATATCAAGACGCCTCAAGAGTTGGAATTCGCTGTTTTAGGGATCAGAAAGGATATGATGATTAGAATGAGGGGCCAAAATATCCTTGAGTTGTCTTACATCGGAGATGAGCCGGAACGGACGCGGGATGTCGTTAAGAATATTACAGAGATTTTTATCGAACGCAACATCGACATTCAGAATAAGGAAACATCGGATGCCATTGTCTTTATCGAAGAACAGTTAAAACTCTATCGGGGAAAAATCAAGTCCGCCGAGATTGCCCAGCTTAAGGATAATTTGAAGACGCTATTACTGGACTCAACGGAACAGCATCCCAGAGTCAAGGAGCTTCGTGAAGTGATCATCGCCAAAGAGGATGAATTGCGAAAGGAAAATTTAGAATACACGGAAGACGTGACTTTGGATGAACAGACGGTTAATCCCATTATCAATGATATTCGAGCGGCCTTGGATGATGTGGAAGGAACCGGGGCCAGAAAAATTTCTTTAGAAAATCCGGAAAAAGATTATTACAAAGTTTTACTTGTCGACACTCTTGATAAGGTCATGGCCCGGGACGTCGGTGTTAATAATTCTATTTATAACATGCTCCTCCAAAGGCTGGAGACCGCTAAGATCACCCAGAGACTGCAAAGTTCCAAAGAGGGAACGAAGTATACCATTCTGGATCCTCCAAGAGTTCCTCTCAGACCGGTCAGGCCCAATAAAGTCCTTGTGGCTATCGGGGGCTTGATGGTGGGATCCTTATTGGGTTTTGTGTTTGTCATTGCCACAGAGTTTTTAGACAAGTCTTTTATTGATGTGGAAGAAGCCAATCAGTTTTTTGGGGTGCCGCTTTTGGGGGCGATATCCAAAATACAGACCGAAGAGAGTGTCCGTCGCCAGAAAGAAAGGCAGGTATGGATGTATTCTCTCACCTTTGCCGCCGGTGTCGTCATTATTATCTTGACCAATGCGGTGGGAAGTTTTCTGAAGTGAGGACAAATGTACTATAAATTTTACGGTTTCACAGAACCGCCTTTTAATTTAACGCCGAACTCCAAATTCTTTTTTTCGAGCGTGAAGCACGCCGAGGCGTTAAGCACGATGATCTACGCCATTAATGAGCGGAAAGGTTTTGTGGTGATCACCGGCGATATCGGATCGGGGAAAACAACTGTTTGCCGGGCGCTGATCAATCAACTTGACCGCAAGACGCATACCGCGCTTATTACCAATACCCACATGAGCGGAAAAGATTTGCTCATGACCATTCTTGAAGACCTGGAAATTGATTATCAGCCCGGATCCAAATCAAAACTGCACTCTCAACTTAACGCGTATCTCATAGACCAGTTGCGCGGTCACAATAACGTCGTTTTGATCATTGATGAGGCGCAGAATTTAACGCCTTCTTTGCTGGAAGAAGTGCGGATGCTGTCTAATTTAGAGACGGAGAATGAAAAATTGATACAGATTATTTTTTTGGGACAACCGGAGTTGAAAAAGAAGCTCGCTCTTTCCAGGCTGGAACAGCTTCGTCAGAGGATCGCGGTTTATTTTCAGTTGACGCCTTTAGATAAAGTAGACGCGTGGGCGTATATCCTGCACCGTTTAAAAGTAGCCGGGGGCGGGGATCGGCAGTTTTTCACGGAAGGCGCCCTGGAGAGGATATACGCGTTTTCTAATGGGGTGCCGAGGTTAATTAATCAAATCTGTGACAGCGCTCTGTTATCCGGATATATTTCCGAAGTCAAATTGATCGATGAAGAGATGATTAATGAAGCGATCCTGGATTCACCGATGACGCAAATTGGGGGAAACGCCAAGGCAATCAAGGAAGAAGAAGTGAGGATGAATCATTTAGTCTAAAGCTCGTGGCTGATAGCTTGGCACTCATGGCTCCGGGCACTTACACATTAGCCCCCCTAATGGATCATAAGTGGGAAATAGATGGATGGTCATATGGTTACCCTCCTGAAGGCCTGATATCGCCACGTATGATCTTTGTTAAGTGCCCGGGGTTCTGAGTCGCGAGCTAAAGAGTTAAGAGGGAAAAATCAGAAAATTAAATTTTTTAGATTTAGGTAACACAGCACTAAGGAAATAATATGGGAAAAATTACAAACGCGTTAAAAAAGGCTGCCGAAGAACGTTTGGAGCGGATAGAAAAAATCAGCCGCTTAAAAGAACGGGAGGATTTGATCGTCAAGAAAATCGGCGAATCCAACGTTGATCCCAGTATCGTGACGTATTTTGACCCCAAGGCATTAATATCCGAGCAGTATAAAATTTTAAGAACAAATATCCTATCGATGAACAAGGGGAAACCGCCGCAAACCATTGTCATCACCAGCTCCATCCATTCAGAAGGTAAAACGGTGACGGTGATCAATTTGGCGGTCGCGCTGGCGCAGTCTGTTCAAAAACCCAAGGTCCTTTTGGTGGACGCGGACATGAGAAGAGGGCGAATGGTTAAATATTTGGGTGTTGATCACAAAGTCGGTCTCATGGAAATACTCACCGGCGCGGCAAAAGCTGAAGACGTCCTCTTTCATCTGGAATATGATAATCTCGCCTTTGTGGGTTCTGGCGGTATTCCGGAGAACCCGGCGGAGCTGTTGGCCTCGGATAAAATGAAACAATTTTTGGCTGAGATGAAGAGTGACTTCGACTATATCCTCATAGACACCCCGCCCATTATTCCGGTGACCGATGCCGGGATTGTCGGGCCCATAGCCGATGGTGTTCTGATGGTGGTGCAGGCGGGCCGTACACAGCGTGGTATTATCCGACGCGCGGAAGACCTCCTGTTTCAAACACATTCCAAGATCCTCGGCCACGTTTTGACCAATATCGAATATCACCTGCCGGAATATATTTATAGATATCTTTAAATCCGCATAAGGCAAAATGAGATACTTTATCAAAATTTTGATTTGCCGCGTTTTATTTTACTCCGGGTTACTGGACTTGTATATCCGCTTCCTTCTCCAGAGACGAAAAGACTTCACGGCGGTGATCATTAATTATCACAGTTTTGTGGATCGTCTGGATAAGGCCATGGAACTCGATCCCTGCGTCACGCACCGCATTGATGATTTCCGCAAGGAAGTGCGGTTCCTCAAGAAATATTTTGATATCTCTTCCCTGGACAGACTTGTTGAGGGCCTTAAGCGCGGAGAATTGTTCAAACGTCCGACAGTCGCGATCACGATTGATGATGGATACAAAAATAATTACGATTACCTTTTTCCAGCCATCAAAGAGTCTCAGATACCTGTGACAATCTTTCTTACCACCGACTATATCGGAACGAATGATAAAATCTGGGTTGACAGGTTGGGCAGTACTTTTTATGCGACCAGCGAACAATTTATGGAACTGACAGGTGAAGTCATAACCGGTAAACTTTCCTTAATGACTCTGGCTGAAAAGCGTCGCGCGTACATGATGACATTGAGTCAGTTGAAAGATTTGCCTATTGAATCGCGGGATGCCTATTTGGCCGAAATTGAGCGGAAGTTAGGAAAACCCGTATCTTTTAACAAACCTGATATGCTGAACTGGCAACAGGTACGTGAGATGCTCAATAATCATGTGAGTTTCGGCGCGCATACGTGCTCACACCCGATTCTAACCAGTGTTCCTGTTAGGCTAGCTAAGGAAGAGATCTCTAATTCCAAGAAAACCATTGAAGAGAAATTGGGTGTCCCTGTGAAACATTTTGCCTATCCCAATGGACGACCGCAGGATTTTAATGAGGAGTTGAGAGCGTACTGCAGGGAAATCGGTTTTGAAAGCGTTAGCACCTGTGACTATGGAGCCAACAGCCGTCCCGGGGACGTTTTTGCTTTAAAACGCATCGGTCCGCCTGTGCCCATTAGCCTGTTCGCAGTGAATTTAATAAGGGCGTTTGATGGCTCTTAGGTCTTAGCTCGTGGCTCTTGACCGAGCGGAAATGAAAGCATTAATGACCAAGTCAGAAGGATTAAACGGAAGAAGTTTGGCATGAAGGGGAACGGGTTTAACTTTGAAGATTTAGAAGTGTGGAAGAAATCAGTGGATTTTTGTACAGATATTATTGATCTTACAGAAGTCATTAATACTGACCGCAGACATTATCGTTTGGTCGAACAAATAGAATCATCAGCCGCTTCTATTTCGGCTAATATTTCAGAAGGAAAGGGACGTTATTCAAAGAAAGAATTTGTCAGGTCACTTTACGTCGCCAGAGGTTCATTATATGAGACCATTACTTTTCTGACGATATTTTATAAAAAGCAGTGGATAAATGACGTCCAGTTTAATGCCCTGAAGACCCGCGGTATTGAGATAGGCAAAATGATTTCAGGACTGGCTTCTTCTATTAAGGAAACGATTGATTAATGTTTCTATTATTTATCTTTGCGCAATCGTTTGCATATGAATTTATGAGCTAAGAGCTATGAGCCAAGAGCTAATTAAATCAAAATATCTCATCCCCACTTTTATTCTAGGAATGTCCGTAACCGGGCTTGCCGCCGCGCGCAGTTTAGGCCGTAATGGTATTAAAGTTTATGCCCTTGATCCGGATAAGGATAAACCGGGACTGCGCACGCGGTACGCTAAGTGTTTTGTCTGTCCGGACCCGCAAAAAGACCCGAAGGCCTTTATGGATTTTCTGCTGGACTTAGTGAAAACGACAGGTGCTCCGGCGGTACTGATGCCGACGAGTGATGTCTTTGTCGATTATGTCAATACTAACCGCGATCTCCTCATCGAACACTTTAAGTTCGCCATGTCCCCCAAATCGTTGATGGACCGAATCCTGGATAAAAACGGGCAGTATGATTTGGCCCGAGAGAACGGAACTCCTGTCCCTAAGACGTACCTCCCGAAAAATCTTCAGGACATCCAACAGCTTGCCGGGACATTGAATTATCCCGTTCTTTTGAAAGGTGTCAGAACCGATGCGTGGCGTCGACGTTTTGGCGATAAGAAGGCGTTTAATATCAATAACTCCAGAGAATTGGTTGAGATCTATCAGAAAATCCATGACAACGATCACATCGACCCGCTGATTCAGGAAGTGATCCAGGGGGATGACACGTGTCATTACAAAATTTGCACGTACATGAATAGCGAGAACAAACCTCTCCTGACGTTTACCTTGCAGAAGATCCGGCAGTATCCCTGCCGGTTTGGAATCGGGTCAATGGTGATGAGTGTCTGGGAACCGGAGGTGGCGCGCCTCGGATTGGAGTTTATGCAAAGGATCGGTTATCGCGGCGTGGGGTCGATTGAGTTTAAAAAAGACAAACGCGACAACCAATTGAAAATGATCGAGCTTAATCCCCGGCTTTGGGCGCAGAACAGTCTGCCAGAGGCCTGCGGGCAGAATTTTGCTTTAACGGCTTATTTGGACATCATCGGCGAGAAGGTTGAACCCCAGACCAAATTCCAGGAAGGCGTCAAATGGATCGCCTTTAAGGAAGACCGGGCCTCCTTTTACGGCTATTTAAGAACAGGGGAGATCACCTGGAAGGAATGGCTGAACAGCGTCTTGACCGGACCACGTGTCTGGGCCAACTGGAGCCTGGATGATCCCCTGCCGTTTCTCCATGAGATAAAGTTTGGGTTCTTGCCGCTTCACAAAATATGGGTGAAGGTAGTGAATAAAATAGATATTCCTCCCCATTGATGGGGGAGGTTGGGTGGGGGTGATGAGCGATGGAAGTTCCCCACGCGGGGGCGGGAATTTTAATTTCGACGGCAATAAGACATTATGAAGAACAAAAAAAATGAAGATATGCCAGTTGGAAGATTAAAACGGGTAGGTGATTTTCTTCCACCGCCCAGTGAATTAGTCCAATCGGAAAAGAACGTCAACGTAACCACTGAAATTATTCGCGACACCAATGCCTTTATTGCAATGCGTGACGAATGGAATGCGGTGCTGGCCAAAAGTGGCATCAACAACCCTTTCCTTTCCCACGAATGGCTGAGCGCCTGGTGGAAGGGGTACGGTCATGATAAGGAACTGTTCATCGTATCTTTTAAAGACGGGGAACGTTTCATCGGTTTTGTGCCTTTGATGAAATATGGGACAAAATTGACGGGAATTTCTATTCAAGCGGTTGGTTTTTTATCCAATCACTGGACACGTATGGATTTTATATTGTGTGATAAACGTCAGGAGTGTCTAAGTTTGCTGTGCGATCTTATAAAAGAATCGCGGGAGGCTTTTCTTTTAGCGCAGATGGATACCCTGGGAGAAAACTTTTCACAATTTATCGAATTATTAAAAAAGAACTGCGTGGCATTTCATGAAACGCCTAAACCCCATGCCTTTATTCCTCTGAGCGGAAGCTGGGAAGATTATTTCAATAGTCAAAGCAAGAATTTCAGGATGGACGCGCGCAGAAAGTTAAAACGATTGTCACAGGAAGGAGAAGTGACGCTTAGGCGTTCCGCGCCGGGGGACGCGAACATTATCGACAAGTTAAAGACTGTTGCCACAAACTCCTGGCAGGCAAACGATCACGTGAACATCATTTCCTCTGTGGAAGGAGAGCAATTTTACACAGAAGCCGTCAGGGAGTTGTCGGCAAAGGGATGTCTGGATATTTCAATACTTTATGCCGGGGAGAGGCCAGCGGCCTACATGGTTGGTTTAAAATATCACGAAACCTATTTCGCTTTTGATACAGCCTATGACAAGACGTTTCATCCCTATTCTCCGGGGTTGATCCTTCACAATCTGTTGATTGAACAACTTTACAAGGATGGAATACGTCGCCTGGATTTAGGGTACACCGCGAGTTATAAAAAACGATGGTCCGAAGAGATAACTTTGATGACGGATATCATCATTTACCCTGGAAATTTTAAAGGAAGAATTTTATCATTTATAAAACAATTAAAAAGAAAGATGAACAAATACAACAGGAGTGGACATGAAGAGTAGAAATATGTTTAGGGATATTTTTAAATACCGTGACCTGCTGATTATGCTTGTCCAACGTGATATCCGCGTGCGCTACAAGCAGGCGGCCATGGGGGTTTTGTGGGCTGTGTTCATGCCTATCGTGGCCGTTGCCGCTGGTATCTTGATTAAAAAGGCCATGTCCGTTGTGTCCGGTAAACCGATGGATCTGCAGGGGGTGGTTTCGATTTCTGTCAAGGTTTTGCCATGGACGTTTTTTGTCAGCGCTTTAAAGTTTTCAGTCAACAGTCTTGTTGGCAACAGCAGCCTGATAACCAAGATTTATTTTCCCCGCGAAGTCCTGCCGCTGGCCTCAATTGTGGCTTGTTTGTTTGATTTCGCGATCGCTATGGTTGTCTTAACAATTCTTCTTATATTCGCGAAAGTCGGCGTCAGCATCTATCTCTTCTGGCTTCCCGTGATTTTGTTAAGCCTTTTCTTGTTTACGGCAGGGTTAGGCTTTTTATTATCGGCCGCGAATCTCTTTTACCGAGATGTCCGCTACATTGTGGAAGTCATTCTTATGTTCGGAATATTTTTTACCCCAGTCCTTTTTCAGGCGGATATGTTCGGGGACTGGCAGACCATCCTGCTTCTCAATCCCGTCGGAAGCATCCTGGAAGCCATCAACGATGTTGTGGTGAGACAGCGCATGCCGGATCCTTTATGGTTAAGTTACGCCATGATCTGCTCCGTGCTGATGTTCTTCACCGGAATCCATGTGTTTCACAAAAAGGAACCGCTGTTTGCAGAGAATGTTTAAAGAGCCCAAGGCACCTTTAAAAATGAGGAAAACAAATGAACACTATTGAATTTAATAATGTCTGGAAAAAGTTTAAAAAGGGAGAGAAGTTTAATTCCTTGAGAGACACGATACCGAACTTTTTCAAGGGGTTATTTTTGAAGAACGATAATAGCATTGGAACTTTGGAAGACAAGGAGTTTTGGGCAGTCAAAGATGTTAATTTTCATATTAAAAAGGGAGAAGTCGTCGGAATCATTGGTCCCAATGGCGCAGGTAAAAGCACAGTCTTGAAAATACTTTCCGGTATCCATATCCCGAACAAGGGAGATATGCGTATTTATGGCCGTCTTTCGGCCCTCATTGAGGTCACGGCCGGATTCCATCCGGAACTTACTGGCCGGGAAAATGTCTATCTTAACGGGACCATCCTGGGAATGAAGAAGAAAGAAATTGATGAGCGCCTTGAAGATATTATTGAATTTTCCGGCATCAGGGAATTTATCGACACACCAGTCAAGCGTTATTCTTCAGGCATGTTTTCCCGGCTGGGATTTTCTGTTGCCGCGCACATTAACCCGGATGTCCTGCTAGTGGACGAAGTTTTATCCGTCGGTGATATCGCGTTTCAAGCCAAGTGCGCCCAGAAAATGCGTGAACTCCTGAAAAGCAATGTTACGATCGTCATCGTCTCCCATAATCTGCCCTTGATCCAAAACCTGTGCCAAAGAGTTATCCTGATTAATAAGGGGGAGGTTACCAAAGAAGGATCTCCGAATGAGGTCATTCCCTTTTATGAAAATATTGTGTTTCAGCAGACTGAAGAGGAATTGAAGCGGAAATTAATAAACGCGGATTTTAAGGTCAAGGTCAAGGACCAGTCGCTGGTCGATATTAAGGAAGTCCAGTTCATCGACGCCCAAAGGTCATCCAGGAAAAGTTTTCAGGTGGGTGAGCAGATAGGCATTTCCGTGGTCTATGAATCCCGGAAGAAAATTGAAAGTCCTGTCTTTATGCTGGAGATCATGCGCCCGGATGGGGTGTTATGCTGTTCCTCAAGCACAAAAGAGAGTCATTTCAATATCGCAGATGTGGATGGACACGGCAAGATTCATATCGATTTGGGTAGAATCAATCTGGCGCCTGGTATGTATATCATTAAGCTTTCTGTATGGGATAAAGACTTGATTCATCCCTATGTCATCCGTAATAACGATGTCCTTACCATCGCGGTTGATGGCGCGCATAAACAGTCCGACGCTGTCTTTCTGCCTGAGGTTGAATGGAAGGTATAAGGAAGAGCGAATGAAACCAGTTATAAAAATCAACTTCGTCGATTTCTGGCAAGGGTTTAAGAAAGAGGATAATAACGTTGGTAATAATATTACGTTGCAATAACTTAACATATATGTTAAGTTAACGCTATGGAATTCATTGATTTTCTTAGTAAAGCACAAGGTCTACCAGTGATTGACACCAGAGTTTTATCCGCTGGCCTCATGGATTCTTCAGTCATCAAGGTTCAGATCAGCCGTTGGGAAAAGTCAGGCAAATTAATTCAGCTTAAAAGAGGGATTTATTTGCTGGCCGAACCCTACCGCAAAATCAAATCATCGGGATTTTATATCGCGGGTGTTTTGAAAAATCCCTCGTATATTAGCCTGGAGAAAGCCTTGGAATACCACGGCCTCATTCCTGAATCTGTTGCTGTCTATACATCAGTCACAACAAAACGACCGACGCGCTTTCAAACACCCGCGGGGATTTATGACTATCGTCACGTTAAGCCGGATTTATTTTGGGGTTACACGTCTTTTGTGTTAAACGGACAGACGGCTTTTATGGCGACCCCTGAAAAGGCGTTATTGGATTTCTTTTATTTAAGACCAGGAGTGGTTTCTTTAGAGTATTTAGATGAATTGCGTTTGCAGCATGTCGAGAATATTAACCAGAAAAAATTGGCAGAATACGCGCTTCGTTTTCAAAAACCCGGGCTTGTCCGGACGACAGATGTGGTACAAAGGTACATCAACAATCACCAAAAGCAGGTAAAAGAATTGTGAAAGAGTATTGTTTAGAATTAACAGCGGCACGACAATCCAGTGCTGACAAATATAATGTCATGCGCGAGTATGTTCAGGCGTACGCGTTAAGAATTATGCATGGCGCGGGTGTGTTCCAGTCAACGGCGTTTGTCGGCGGTACAGCGTTAAGGTTTTTATATGACTTGCCGCGTTTCTCGGAAGATTTGGATTTCTCATTGCATCAAAAGCCGGTAATATCATTTGTTGATTTGATGCGTGTCATTAAACAGGAATTTGTTTTAGCCGGTTACTCCGTGAGTGTGTCCTATGAGGATGAAAAAACGGTTCAGTCCGCTTTCTTGAAATTTGAAGGCTTGATGTACGAGGCGGGACTTTCACCGCTCAAGACTCAGAAATTCTCTATCAAGATTGAAATCGACACAAACCCTCCCCAAGGGGCTAATCTAACAACACAAATTGTGAACAAGTTTTTTCCGATTGCTTTTTTATCTTACGATTTATCATCGCTGTTGGCCGGAAAGATGCACGCGCTTTTAACCAGAAAGTACACGAAAGGCAGGGATTTCTTTGATATCGCCTGGTATTTATCCCGGTTTAAAACCATTTCACCCAATTTAACCATGCTGCACAACGCCCTCACCCAAACAGGGTTTAAGAAGCCAATGCCGGGCAGGGATAATTGGAGACAATATCTGCATGACGTCGTAGAAAAGGTTGATTGGAAACTCGTTTACAAAGATGTTGTGAATTTTCTGGAAAACCCTAATGACATGGATGTTTTTACAAAGGCGAATGTGCTCAAGTTGATCGATAATGTTGAAGGCGGATAAAACAAAGAATCTCAGAAAGAATCAATTCTTTAAGAGATCCTTCGGCCCTGGGCCTCAGGATGACGTTGTCTAGGCTATCGGTCTGCTAAATATTTACGGTTAACGTAAATTATAAAAAGCAACAAGTGGGTAATGCCCATTTGATTTAATTAGGGTTATGTGTTATCTTTAGGGTGGAATGCGAAAGGAGGTGATAGAGATGTTAGTCGCTTTGGACACACGAAAACGTATACCCTTGGGGCGATTGCTTAAAGGAATTTCAACGAATCTTTTCAATGCTGAGATCATTGAAGGCAAGATTGTTCTCGAACCCATGAAGGCGATTCCCGAACGCGAGGCATGGCTTTATGAGAATCCTGAGGCCTTAAACAGTATGAAGCAGGGCATAAAGGACGCCGCCGAAGGACGAGTCATTGATTTTGATCCGGATAAGGATTAAACATGTTTGGAATTCAATTAACCCAGGAAGCTCAAGACCAATATAAACTCTTATTAAATGATAAAGGTCTCCACAAAAGACTTAAGGCCGTCCAGAAAACACTTCAGTTTTTGAAGCATAATCCAAGGCATCCGGGTTTACAAACTCATAAATTTACAAGTTTAAAAGGCCATGGGGGAGAAGAAATCTTTGAATCATACGCTGAGCAAAACACCCCGGCGGCCTATCGCGTGTTTTGGCATTATGGACTTGAAAAGCAGCAAATTACGGTGATAACTATCACGTCCCATCCTTAAAGTGCGCTCGTCAGAATTTATTTGAAATATGACCCGCGAAATCCAAGGAGAGGATGCTGAAAAATATCAATTTACGTCATTCTGAGGTGAGAACTTTGACAATATGTGATTCTCAGAGCGACGAAGAATCTCGACGATATGAGATTCTTCAATCCGCTCACAGGCTGGGTCAGATGACTGTGTCATTCCCACGCAGGCGGGAATCCACGATGAGAAATTATGGACCCCCGACTAAAGCTTTCGGGGGTGACAAATGTAAAGAAGCGTTAGACTCACTACACTAAGCGAACAGCGAATAAGAAAAATTAAAGGAAAAACAGATGCTGGCTTTAATCACCGCCGCGGGCAAAGGGACGCGGCTTGGCAAACTGACGCAGAATTCGAATAAATGTCTGATACGCGTTTCAGGACGGAGTCTGCTCAAGCATTCTTTGAATAACCTCAGAGCCCACAGCCTCCCCAGGCCTTTGATTGTCACCGGATACGCGGCTTCACGCATAAAAGAGGAATTGAACGGTTGCGCGGATTTTATCTACAATCCGCATTATGAGGAGAGCGGTCCGCTTGTTTCCATCTGGTCAGCAAGGGAAAAACTCATAGGAAAAAGTTTTGTCATTTTGATGGGAGACATCCTGTATGACGCGGACATTTTAAAAAGATGTATACGCGCAAGGGGACGCGTTGTGATGTGCGTACAAAAGAAAGAGCATGCTATGGGGCCCATTGACTCAAAGGTGAGTATCCACAACGGCCGTGTGATAGAAATGGGCAAGAATCTGGATGAGGCTCGGACGACCGGTGAGTTTGTCGGTGTTGTGAAGATTGATAGAACGATAAACCGTAAATTCTTTAATCTTGTGGAAAAATTGCTGATGGAAGGCAAACCTCAGGGTCTGCTTATGGATGTCCTCATGCGCGTGCAGGGGAAAGGGGAATCTATAAAAATTGTTTATACGGATGGCAAACTCTGCATGGAAGTAGATACGCCGCGGGAACTGAAGTTAGCCAGAAAATTATTGCCTGACGCGCGCAAACTGTTGTCCGCCAAGTGACATAATTCTATGAAATGTGTGAAGTCCATTTTAAAAGCCGTTGAACGATTCATTCTCGGGTTCAAACAAAAAAAAGATGTCCTGATCGTCGTTCATAACAGGATTATGTACTCATATGCCCTGCCTGTTTATGAGGCGCTGAAACACGACAAGCGGTTGCGGGTGTGGTTCTGCTACCCATGGACGCATCTGATGACTCAAGGGGATTTTGAAAAGATCCAAAACGAATGCCGCCCAAGAGTCGTGTCTTACAGAATAGCAAAATACATCAAATGGGATTTGATCATATTCCCGGATCATCAACCTTATTTTAGAAAGAGTGTGACCAAGATTTATATCGGTCATGGATTGGAAGCCGGCAAAAAGGTCGGGGATGAGCACTATGTCTTCAGCGCGCGATCTCGTCATAATAACGAATGGATTTATCAAAAGATTTTCGTTTCCAGTGAGTTTTTCCGGGAAAAAGTAAAAATCCATTATCCTGACTTTCTTCCCCTGATACGCGTTACAGGCAACTTTTTGTTGGATGAAATGAAGAAAATGACGCATAAAGAAGACGGAGTTTTGGAGGGAACAATTTTTGACAAAAAGAAAAAAACCGTGATGATCGTTTCAAGCTGGGGGCCGCACTCTTTGATACAGACCCAGTGCGAGGCATTGCTTGGCAAACTTGAGGTCCTTGCGCGTGATTATAACCTGATCCTTTCTATACATCTTAATAATTACAATCCCAAACACTCCCCCCAATTCTGCTTCGATGAAATTTTTAATAAACTTGTAGTGAAAAATGTTCATGTCATCAAGCGTGGGGAAAGCCCTATAAAATGGCTTGGCGCGGCGGATCTGCTCATCACGGATTTTACTTCCACGAGTCTTTATTTTACGGTATTGGGAAGGCCTGTTATTTATTATGACAACCCGGCTCTTGATTTTGATGCGGTGAGTCTTATTCTGGAATTGCGAAAAATCACATTGAATATCTCGGATCTCTCTGTCATTGAACAGGACATCCCAAAAGCCTTCCGTGATTTTAACCCAGAAAAGATGCGAGAGCTGGCATCAAAAATCGACGGTAGCCTGGGAACCGCCCTGGAGAGATACAAATACGAGATTTATGAGAGTTTGGGGATGAATTGATATATGAAGCCGATAATAAAAATTAACTTTGTCGATTTCTGGCCGGGGTTTAAGAAAGAGGATAATTACTTTACGAATCTTCTTTCAGATCATTATCAGATTGAGCTGACCGACAAGCCGGATTTTTTGTTTTTTTCGGTTTATGGTCATGAATATACCTCCTACGATTGCGTCCGTGTGTTTTACACACCAGAAAAAAAACGACCAAATTTTTATGAATGTGATTTTGCTTTCAGTTTTGATTATGAGGATTATGGAAAAAGAAATTTTAGACTTCCAAACTATGTGGAGTGCGCGGAACCGGAGTCTTTAATCAAAGATAATTTAGACGTTAACAACGTTTTTTCTCAAAAAATAAAATTTTGTAACTTTGTCGTGTCCAATGTCAATTGCAAAGAACGCATAGAGTTTTTTAAAAAACTTTCCATGTATAAAAAGGTTGATTCGGGTGGAAGGGTTTTCAACAATGTCGGCGGCCAGGTGAAAGACAAACTGGCGTTTATTAAAGACTATAAATTTACCATTGCCTTTGAGAATTGTTTTTCCCCGGGATATACAACGGAAAAACTTCTGGAGCCTATGTTGTGTCATAGTCTGCCGATCTATTGGGGCAATCCCTTTGTGTATCGAGATTTCAATACGAAAAGCTTTATCAATTGTCATGATTTTAAAAACTTTGATGAAGTTATCGAGAGAATTATCGAGATTGACAATAACGATGAGCTTTATAAGAAATACCTTTCCGAACCTTATTTTAATAACACCGACAGCCCTTATATGGACAAAGAAAAGATATTAAAACAATTTGCGTACATATTTTCTCGTAAGGATAAAATTCGCCCAGTTGCCCGGACATGGAAAAAGATCGGATTTTACTCTTAATCCAATCTGAGTTATTTTGCGAAGGCTAGCTTTAATGGAGGATTCAACGCGGTTTTTCTTGATGAGGAGCTGAAATCAAAGAAATTGGCATGTTATCTTGGTGCTCCCCGATGTTATTTAAAGAAGATTTTAATAAATATTCCAGGCGTCATTTGTAATCTTTTTAATCGAAGGGAATTTATGAAGTCTTGGAGGAATATTTTCTTTCATATCGGCATGATCATGTCCTATAGAAGGGGATTTCAATTAATTGGACAGGCACGAGAGGTATGATGGGTCTACCATATTTTTATGCAAAAGAGAAGAATGGTCGCGTTGAAACCCGGGGAACGTGTTCATGTTTTTTAGGTCATAAAATTGATCACACGCCGGGGCAGCGAAGCGATGGGATATATGCGGGGTGGTCCTGGGATGGGCAGCGATTAATTGTTGAGAACGACCGCTACGGTTTCTACCCATTATTTTATTATTGCAGAGATGGGGAAATTTGTTTATCCCCATCCATTCCGCAAATTCTTTCTTTAGTTTCGCAAAAATCGTTTGATTACACAGCCCTTTCTGTCTTTTTACGGTTGGGATTCTTTATCGGGGATGACTCGCCTTTTACGCATATTAAAGCCATGCCTCCGGATGTTGCGTTCAAATGGGAAGGAGGGAGTCTTGAGATAAGCGGCCGCTATGCCCGGCAGAAGCCCATTACCATATCAAAGGATGAAGCGGTTGAGCGTTACACGCACTTGTTTCGTCAGGCTATTCAGCGACGTCTACCCCAAGACGATCATTTCGTTATCCCTTTAAGCAGCGGACGGGATTCCAGGCATATTTTATTGGAATTACATCATCAGGGGTATAAGCCTGAGTTTTGTGTTACATCCAGAAAGCATTTTGCCAAAGATGAAGATGATATCCGAATCGCGGGGATGCTGACAGCATCCCTCGGGATTAAACATGTTGTCCTGGATCAAAACAATGATTTCTTTAAAGATAATCTGCGTAATATTACCTTAACGAATTATTGTGCCTTGGAAGGGGCGTGGATGCATGTGATGGCTGAGTATCTTAAATCACATACCCAGACTATCTATGACGGGATTGCCGGTGATACCTTGTCTGAAGGAAATTTTAATATCCCGCGTCATGCCGCTCTTTTCAGATCAGAAAGTTATTCAGAACTTGCCGAAGAGATATTAAATTTCTGGCATGCGATGGATGAGGAAGCATTCAAGATTATTTTGAGAAAGGGAATTTATCAGAAAATCTGTCGGGAAACAGCAGCTCATCATTTGAAAGCTGAGCTTCAAAAACATGTTCATGCCGCTAATCCTCTTGGAGCATTTTATTTCTGGAACCGGACTAGGCGCATCATCTCTCTTTGTGTCCAGACGATTTATAAAGGGATTAAGAATATTCAAACGCCCTATCTGGACCATGATTTGTATGACTTTCTTGCCGCGTTACCCGGAGAGTTTTTCATGAATCAGAAAATACACACCGATACTATTCTTAAGGCTTATCCTCAGTGTAGTAAAATCCCCTTTCACTCCGGGAATGCCGCGCCGCCCAAGATTCAAAGTGAAAGAATAAAATATACGCGTAACATCGTAAAGCATTTCTTTACGCGAAGGTTATTCCGCCCAGGTATGCTGAAGCGGACCTATCTTGTCCCGAGAATGGCACGCAGTTTGATCAGTAGAGATTACTGCCGATCTCTTGAATGGATCCGGCCGACATTTTTATTGTATCTAATGGAGTTGGGAATTTTAAACTAGGATTTTTCAAATGAATCTTACATATAAATTAAAAAAAAGACTTAAACAATTATTTCCCCTCTTGTATGAATGGTGGCTTAACAGACATCTGTTCTCACCACGAAAAAGATTACAGCGGGCATTTCTTTCATTTTTTAGGTGGTGGAACAACTGGCGAGCCACGCCTGAAAGGAAGAAAATTTCAAGCATATTAAGCAAGAAGGAAAGGCCTGTCAGTTTTGATTCAGACTCTTTTTTTAACGAACTTCAATCTAAATATACACTACAACTGGAGTACGGATATGATCCATACAGCACTATGAAAAGAGCCATGGAAAGGGTAAAGAAACTCTTTGAGGATTTTGAATATTTGCGTCAACCAGGTCGTAAAATCTTAGAGGTGGGTTGCGGAGATTCTATGACAGCCTTTCTTTTATCCGCTTATGGCCATGAATTAACTCTGCTGGACAGAGAAGATTGGAGAGATAACAGAGCAAAGGGCATAAGGCTTATTGAGGCTGATTTGTGCAAAGAATTACCATTGGAAGACGAAAATTTTGATTTTATTTATTCCTACAATACCCTTGAGCATCTGGATGATCCGAGGATGGCGTTAAAGGAAATCATCAGGGTATGTAAGAAAGGATGCCAAATTTATATCGAATTTGATCCGCTCTATACTTCTCCCTGGGGTCTGCATGCCAATAGAGCGCTTCATATGCCCTACCCGCAATTCTTGTTTTCCGAAGAATTTTTCCTAAAGAAAATCAAGGAGATAGGCCATTTTGACATCGGCCGAAAGATGGATACTATTCAACCTTTAAATAAATGGCGCGTGGATCAATATGACCGCTTGTGGCAGGAATGCGGGTGTCAGATTGTCTTTTATAAGAAGTCCTGGCATCTTCAATATCTGAAAATGATTAAAGATTTCCCGGAGGCCTTTCAGGGAAGAGGATTAACATACGATGATGTGACAACTAATATGCTAAGAATTGCTCTTCGAAAGTGAGTCCATGAAAAATTTTATAACAGTCATTATCGCAACCTACAACCGTTGCCGCGATTTGCAAAATACCCTGGAAAGTCTCTTGCGGCAGGAGATTAATGACGAATTTGATCATGAGGTCATTGTTGTAGATAACAATTCCAATGACGCCACAAAAGAAGTTGTTCAATCCTTCATGGATAAATTTAGTGGTAAGTTGAAATACCTCGTTGAATCAAAACAGGGGCGTTCGTTTGCTCTAAACAGCGGATTGAAAGTTGCGAAGGGGAGTGTCCTTGCCATGACTGATGACGATTGTCTTTTGGATAAGGCGTGGTTAAAAAATATAGATAAAAATTTTAAAGAAAAAGATATCGATATTCTTACGGGCAAGATTGTTCCTGTCTTTAATTCACCAAAGCCGGCTTGGTTAGACTTGAATAATGACATATTTAAGGGGGCGTATGTCTGTTTCGATTTGGGTGATGAATTCATCGATAATACCAGGAGAGAGATATTGCCTTACGGCGCGAATTCTATTTTTAAAAAAAGTTCATTAGATAAGTTTGGCGACTTTTTAAAATCGGGACGAGGGGAGGATACAGAGATATTTTATCGGTGGGCGCAGAAGGGTGCGAGAATTGGTTATGCTCCGGATGTCATTGTCTATCATGTCACACCGGATTCTCGCTTAAATAAAAACTATTTAAGAAAGTGGCATTTCTTAAACGGCAAGAATTGCGCGGAAATTTTCAGTCAATATAAAAATAATCAAGGTGGCAGAAAATTTCTTAATGTTCCATTTTGGCTTTACAAAAGAGCTATTTACAGCGTTTGGCGAGCATTGAAAGGAAAGATATTATTTAGAAAGAGTAATTTAGTTGATGAACTGTGGGCCTATTATCATTGCGGTGTCGTATGGCATTTCTTGGGGAAGAAAACGAAATTTGATAATTTACGTTAGGATATGAATCAGGAAATAGTCTATGGAGAAAAGAAATTTTATAAGTGTCATTATCCCGACATATAACCGGTGTCATGACTTAAAAAACACCTTAAACAGTCTGTTGAGGCAGAGGATTATTGACGATTTGGATTTTGAAATTATCATTGTGGATAACAATTCAAACGATCAGACTTCGGATCTGGTAAAAGGTTATATTGAAAGGTTTCACAGGGAACTTAAATATTTCTTTGAGCCAAAACAGGGGAAATTATTTGCCTTGAATCACGGCATAGATGAGGCGCATGGAAATATTCTAGCCTTCACTGATGATGATTGTATTATTCAGGAGGATTGGGTCGAGAATATAAACAGGAATTTTATAAAGCATAATTTTGATATGCTTTGTGGAAAAATTATTCCCATTTTCAACGCTCCCAAACCGAAATGGCTGGATTTAAATGTTAATGTCTACAAGGGGCCGTACGTTTGTTTTGACTTGGGGGATCAATATATCGATAATTCCGTGAAGGACATACTTCCCACGGGAGCAAATGTTATTTTAAAACGTAACTCCTTGGAAAAGTTTGGCGGTTACTCCAGCACCAGGAGGTCTGAAGATACCGATCTGGGCTATAGATGGCAACAGCAGGGGGCAAAGATCGCTTACGCCCCGGACGTTATTGTGTATCATGTGACGCCGGAATCTCGATTGAATAAGAATTATGTCCGGAGGTGGCAGTTTTTGTGCGGAAAGAATAGTGCTGAAATCTTTAAAGAAGAAAACAAAATAGGTCGCAAACTTTTCGGGGTGCCATTTTACATTTATAAAGGCGCGCTCTTGAGTGTTTCGCGATATTTAAAAAGTGCCCTGTTATTTCAGAAAGATAGTTTTGTCAGGGAACTTTGGGTGTGGTTTAACCTTGGTGTCATCTGGAACTATTGGGGTCAAAAAACACATTTCGAAAACTTGCGTTAAGGAACGGAGAAAGATTTGAAATTTGACCTCATCATTCCAACGTTTAATCGATCCAAAAGTTTAAAAAAAACGTTAACGGGCATTCAAGAATTAAGTCTTGATTCCCAGCATAGTTATGAGGTCGTCATTGTTGACAACAATTCCACGGATAATACTAAGGAAATGGTTCAACAGTTTTCCGGGAAGAGTTGGATAGGGATCAAATATTTATTGGAAGAAAAGAAAGGGAAAATCAACGCTATTCATAAGGCCGTAGATCATGCGAAGGGAGATGTCCTGGTATTCACGGATGATGACGTCACGTTCGATCAAAATTGGCTGAAGATCATTGCCGAAAATTTTCGAGATAAGCTGATCCACTGTGTGACAGGGAAGATTATCCCTGTTTATGAAGAGGAGAAGCCTTGCTGGTATTCGGAGAAACTCAGCACGGTCTTGGGGCTCGTAGATTATTCCGGAGAGAAACGAAAGACTGATCAGATAACGGGGGCGAATTTTGCCATATTAAAATCGGTTTTTGAACAGGTAGGTGGATTCACGGTTTACGACGGGCTGATCAACGAAGATACTTTCTTGACCAAAAAACTTTTAAAAGGCGGGTTCAATATTATTTATGACCCGAGGATGGTTGTTTACCATCATTTTCAGAAAGAGAAATTCACCAAAGAATATTTCCGCCGGTGGTATTGGCTTTCGGGCCGGTCGATTGCCGTCATTCACAAAGAAAAAGACCTGTCTCTCAAAAGGAATATCGCGGGTGTTCCATTTTGGCGGATTAAAGAGGCCTCACAGCATTTTCAAAAAATGCTGATTAATTTTTTTAACGAGAAAGAGCGTTTCTATTATGAATTACAATTTCGCCGGCTTTGCGGTTTTATTGGGCAAAGATGGAAAGATAGAACATCCAAGGAAGGCAAGGGATAAGCATGCCGAAAGTCAGTGTGATCATCCCCACATATAACCGCTCGGACTTCATCGGTCGTGCCATTGAAAGCGTCTTAAAGCAAACGTTTCAGGATTATGAAATTATTATTGTCGATGATGGTTCAACAGACGAGACCCGTGAAATTGTTTTATGGCTTTCTAAGGTAAACGACAAGATTAAATATTTCTACCAGCCGAATAAAGGGGTTTCCGCGGCCAGAAACCGTGGCCTTGAAGAGGCTAAGGGGGAGTTCATCGCCTTTCTCGATTCGGATGATTCCTGGGCTCCGGAAAAATTAGCCCTGCAGGTTAAGATTTTAGAGGAACATCCACGGGTAGGGATCGTTTACGCGATTATGCCCATGGTGGATGAAAAGGGAGAATCTTTGGGAGCAACCCAGGAACACTCTGGAAATAATTTCAAAGATTTAATTGTCAAGGGTGGCCATTATCCGACATCAGCCGTAATAACCCGCAAGGCAAGTTTTCAGAAGGCAGGACTTTTTGATGAGGCTATGCCGATTTTGGAAGATATAGATATGTGGTTGAGGATCGCCCGGTTTTATGATGTTCATGAAATGCGGGGTGTCACCCTGGCGTATTATCACCGTCTGACCGGAACTGCGTCGCGGGATAAGGTCAAGTTGTTCGAATGCCAGGTCATGTTCTACCGGAAGATATTAAAGTCCTATGATGATATCCCGCGGCGTATCGTTGAAAAGAAGCTGGCCAAATTCTTGTATCTTCTGGCCCAGGCGAATGAAGAGCGAGGGCAGTATGCGCAGGCCTTAAAAAGTTTCCGGGAGGCGATTTCTCTTTATCCACTCGTAGGAACGTTTTTTTTCTGGGAGAAGGATGGCATCATTAAGAAAGCTCTCAAATCATTCCGGCCGTTTGCTAGTCTGACATGGTGTTATTTTAAATATGTTCGTACCGCAAAAAAACATTCTAATTTAGAAAACAACAACTGTATTAAAGGGAGGATGAAAATATGAACGCGCGATGTATGAAATTATTTCTTCTCGGTGGCATCGCTGTTTGTTTGATGCTGGTCTCCGCTCCAGCGTCCGCTCAATTGGGTACCTTTGAGGGGCCTGTGTGGGTCCCACTTGAAAACTCATCTAAAGAAAAACCTTTAGAACTTCAAATCACCATCACGGTCAACAACAGACCGGTCACGAGAAACGTCAAGGTCGAAACCATCCAGAAATGGGTCAGGACACCTCGGGGCGCCAATGAAACCATACAAGAGTGGCATGAGCGCAAAACAAGGGAGCGAAGTCTGGCCTCCCAGGCCAAAGCCAGGGAAATTGCCACGGCGATAAACACATCCTTCGCCGCGGAATTCCAGCAGCTTGGTGTCCAAGCCACAACCGAATCCTATTCGAGACCGGATCCCGAGACTGCCTTGATTGGGACGTTCGGTATGTTTATTGTTCCGTCGGTTTCACGGGCGCAGGGGCAGCCCTGGCGGGTCGTTCGGGATTCAACGGGAGAGGTCGGCAGTAACGGCGGGCGGTTCCGGCAAGGGGTCACCCAGCCTTCCAATGGATCCAGAGGCAGTATGAGCATGGGACGCGGTTTATTGGATAATCCCTTTGCGGCAGAGGGTTTTGATCCGTTAGGGGATCCATCCATTGTTCAATTTGGTATTGAAGAGTTCTATGTGGCCATGTATATGCCCGGCGCGGGAATGATGGATGAGGATATTTTTGAGTCGCTGGAATCCCTGCTGGATGCCAACGGTCTCAATGCCACGTATGATCCTGCTTTGTTGACGTTGTTCCTGGATGATCCTGTTGGGGATGGGAAGACATTCATCTGGGGCTGGAGTGATTTGGGGTTAAATAATCAGATTACATTAGATGGCGTAGTTCCCGAGCCGGGCACGTTGGGACTGTTAAGTTCCGGTCTTTTATGGGCATGGACAGCCAGAGCAAGACGACGTTATGTTAACAGAGGTGTTCATGGTTGAGAAGGAACACAAAATCCAATGAAAATCGCCTTTGTCTGTCCGGAATATCATCCTTTCCAGGCCATCGAAGGCATGGCGGATGGCGGTTTGACAGAATCGCGTTTTCATAGTAATATTGGTTACAGTAACGGGGGTTACTATAATGAAGTTTTATGACAGGGAACAGGAGCTCGTTGAGCTAAATAAATTACTGGGGCAGGCAAAAAGCAGCGCCCGGATGACTGTTTTAACCGGTCGCAGGCGCGTGGGGAAAACTTTGCTTTCGTTAGAATTTGTCCAAGGGAAAAAATACGTTTATTTCTTTGTGGTCAAGAAGTCAGAGGCGTTGCTTTGCGCGGAATATCTTGAGGAAATCAAACAACTGTTTCCCAATGCCCCGGTAGTTGGAGATATCCGGTCATTCAAGGCTATTTTTCAACTGCTTTTGCGGATAGCGCAAGAGGAGCATTTTACGCTGATCGTTGATGAATTTCAGGAGTTTTATAACATTGATCCGTCGATTTACTCGGAAATACAAAAATTATGGGATCTGAACAAAAATCGCTGTCGTTTAAACATCCTGTTTATCGGATCGGTATATTCTTTGATGCATAAAATATTCCAAAACTCCAAAGAACCGTTATTTAATCGCGCCGACCGGATACTGTCGATCGGCCCCTTTTTAGTCAAAACAATGAATAGGATCCTTCATGACTATAAGGTCAAAGACCCAAAGGTCTTGTTTGATTATTATGTTTTTACCGGAGGGATGCCCAAGTATATTGATTTGTTTGTTGAAAACAAAGCCTTTTCACTAGATGCGATCCTTGATTTGATGATAGAGAGTAATTCTCCGTTTATTAATGAAGGCAAGAATTTGCTTATTGAAGAATTTGGTAAAGAATACGGGACGTATTTTTCGATCCTAGAACTCATTTCTTTTGGAAAGACCGCTCGATCAGAAATTGAATCCTTGTTAGAGTCTGATGTGGGGGGATATCTTGACCGTTTAGAAAAAGATTACGCGATCATTTCGAAATATAAACCCGTTAACGCCAAACCGAACTCAAGATCTCAAAAGTACCGGATCGTTGATAATTTCCTGAATTTCTGGTTTCGTTTTATTTATCGTAACCGTTCCGCGATTGAAACCGGGAATTTCGCTTATATCAAGGACGTGGTTCGACGCGACTATCCTGCGTACAGCGGGAAGATTTTAGAACGTTTTTACCATGATCTTTTTGCCGGGACCAACCAATACAATCGCATAGGTTCTTATTGGGAAAAGGGAAATCAAAACGAGATTGATCTGGTTGCTATCAATGACATGAAAAAAGAGGTGGTTGTGGCTGAAATCAAGCTGAATAAAGAAAAGATCGATTTGGACGGGTTAAAAGAAAAAGCAAAGCGGATTGTTGCCGATTATCCGAAATACAAATTTCAATGGTTGAGTTTAAGCCTTCAAGACGCGAAGGATTTCTTGTAATTAACCAAGACCTGTTCATTGTTTCAGCATGATGTGAAAGAGGAAAGGGCCAGTGGCTAAAATCGTTTTTGTCTGAAGGCTTAAACTCCCTGTCCCGCCGATCGAAGGCGGGGCTGTAGAGACGTGGATCGAAAACATGGCCCAGCGGCTGAAAGGGCATGAGGTTTATGTCTGCAGTATTTACCGCGACGCGCTGAAAGAATGCCGCCAAAGGGGGCATGTGCGCTATCTCTATTTTAAAAAAGGCCTGTTGTCCAAATTGATTCTGTGCACGTATAAACTTCCATTCAAAAAGGAGGATTCTTCACTTTTTTTCTTGCCATACTCTCTTTCGTTTGCTTTAAAACTCAGGAAGGTCAAGCCGGACATCATTCATATTCACAACCGTCCGCAGTTTGTCCGGATTTTCAAATGGCTCAATCCAAAGGCTAAGATTGTTCTCCATATCCATCAGGTGAGCGCCATGGAGGAAAAGAACTTGTGGACGTATAAATTTCTAAATAGGGTCGATTTGTTTTTAGGATGCAGCCGTTTTTTAAGTGAAGAGATTAAAAGACGGTTCCCAAAGATTCAGAATAAAATAGGACATGTTTATAATGGCGTCGATTTGCATCAATTTGAACCATGGTGGAAAAATACGGAATTACGCGATGCCCTGCGTCAAAAACATGGTTTGGAAGGGAAAAGGGTGTTGTTGTATGTCGGGCGGCTGGCCGAGAATAAGGGAGCGGACATCTTGATTACGGCCGTTAGAAATTTGGTCATGAAGGGACATAAAGATTTAAGGCTGTTTATTTGCGGAGCACGCGGCTATTCGAGTCAGGATGTGTCCCCCTTTATGCGACAGTTATTTGAAACAGCGGACCAGGTTAAAGAGAACGTTATATTCACGGAATACGTTCCTCATGAACAAATCCACGAGTATTATTTGATGGCGGATTTGGTGGTGATCCCCTCAAAAGTCGAGGAGGGGTTTTGTGTGGTGACTATTGAAGCCATGGCCTCAGGGCTTCCGCTAATGGCCTTTGTTAAAGGGGCTTTATCGGAGATCATCCGGGATCGCGTGGACGGCATTCTCATCAACGAAGGGGATGTGGATCACCTGGAAAAAGAGTTATCGATTTTTTTGAGCCTCCCTGACGGATATACGGCCTTTGGCCGTCATGGACGAAAACGCGTGGAGGAGACCTTTACATGGAATCATATTCATGAAGCGCTTGAGGAAATTTATAAGGGATTAATGGAAAATGCCTAAAGTCAGCGTCAGCACAGTACTGATGCACCATTCTTCTCTGTAAAGTCTGATTGTCAACTATTGATATTCTCATTATTTCCATGTATACTGTTTCTATTACTAATCAATACTGATTACTTATAGAAATGACATACTCAGAATTCAAAATTCAGTTTCAGACCTTTCCGCTCATTCAAACGAAAGATATCTATCTATTCAGCGGCAAACACAAGGACAAGCAAATCCTGTTTAATCAGTTGAATCGCTGGCAAAAACGCAAATTGGTCGTAAAGTTAAAAAAAAGTTTGTATTTGCTCAATCAGAACGATCGCAAAATCCATCCCGGCCGGGCCTTTTTAGCCAATCAACTGTACGCCCCGTCTTATGTTAGCCTGGAATACGCGTTGAATTTTTACGGCCTGATTCCGGAAAAAGTTGTCGACATTACTTCGGTGACCACCAAAAAGACTAATGTCTTTAAGAATGAAGAAGGGCACTTCATTTATCAACACATCAAGAGAGAGGCATATACGGGATTCCGATCTTTAAAAGATGAAGAAGGGCTGACCTTTTTTATGGCCCATCCGGAAAAGGCCATGGTTGATTTCCTGTATCTTAATTTGCGCCGGTTTAACGTTGATCCGGAAAAGGTTTTTGAAGAGTCATTCCGTTTCCAGAACCTTGAAATCTTGCGTAAAGGTAAACTTCTGGAATACGCGCAGATTTTTCAAAATAACAAATTGACGCGCCTTGTCCATTCCTTACAGGGCTTTATCAAGCAGGAGAGTGCGCCATGATGGATCTTTTAAAAGAGCGTTTCACCAAAGGGATGCCGGTTGAGGACAAGCTTAACCGTGCCCGGGAATTGCTGCAGCTTCTTGTCCTTAAAATTATGTATGATAAGGACTGGTTTAATCCGTTGGTCTTCACGGGAGGCACGGCCCTCAGGGTGCTTTTTGATTTGCGCCGTTTTTCCGAGGACCTTGATTTTTCTTTGGTCAAGAAAGATAAATATGACTTTCAGAAATTCGTTGACCAGATCAAAACAGGAATGAGTCTTAATGGTTTAATGGTGGAGGCAAGACCCAAAGATGAAAAGACTGTTCACAGCACGATTCTGAAGTTTCCTGGTTTGCCGCATAAATTGGGTATTTCGCCTCTTAAGGACCAAATTTTGTCCATAAAATTGGAAATCGACACCAACCCGCCGGAAGAGGGGCGCGTGGAAACAACGGTTGTGAATAAAACGTATCTGTTTACAGTCAGGCATTTTGATCTGCCGTCCCTTTTTGCCACAAAAATTTGTGCCTGTTTTTATCGCAAATACCTTAAAGGGCGGGATTTTTACGATTTTTTCTGGTATCTTGGAAAACGGATTCAGCCGAATTACGCCCTTCTTAATAATGCTATTGAGCAGGCGCAGGGACGGTCGCCAGGGATCCGCGAGGAAAATGTCCAGGATTTTCTTTTAGAAAAATTGAAGAGGGTTGACCTGAAGTCTCTTGCCGGAGATGTCGAACGTTTTCTGGAAGATAAAAATGAAATAAAATTATTCAAAAGTACTGAAGCGCTTAATGGCATTGTCCGGGCGGCGTTTCCAAAATGATAAAACAAGATTAAGAATGAAACCCATCGTCAGCGTCATCATACCGTCCTATAATTGCGCGAAATATCTGCCTGAGGCCTTAGACAGCGTCGTGGCCCAGACGTATCAAGACTATGAGGTCATCATTATTAATAACGGCTCTTCTGATAATACTGAACAAATCGTCCAATCTTATATCCAAAGATTTGGTCCGCGGTTTCGTTATATTTATCAGGAAAATTCTGGGGTCTCCTGCGCCCGAAACGCTGGTATTCAGACAGCCCAAGGCAAATATCTGGCCATGCTGGACGCGGATGATAAATGGTATCCCCACAGACTGGCGGAGGGGATAAAGGTCATTGAATCAGCGGAAGATATCGGGTTAGTCCACGCCCGATCCATGCGGATCACGGAGACGGGCGAACAGATCGGATCAGTCCAGAGAGACACGCGTTATCTAACCGGCTGGATATTTGAACATGTCTTTCTAAGACGGGCGAACATTTCCTGCCCAACGGTGTTATTGAAGAAAGAGTGCTGTGACAAGGTCGATTTATTTGATGAACACTTAAGCATGTTGGGTTCTGAAGACAGAGAGTTGTGGATGAGGATCGCGCAAAAATACCGCATTGTTTTTATCGATGACATATTGTCCTATTACCGTGTGCGTAAAGGCAGCATGAGCCGTAATAATCAACGGATGCTCAAGGCCCAGCTTTACGTGGTAGACAAGTATTGTCCTGAGAATGGGCTCAACCAGCGTCTGCGTCATCAGGCCCTGGCTCAGATTTACCGGAACGCGGGTGATGACTTTCTTTTGGATAAGGACTTTCGTCAGGCATCGGAGTTCTACAAGAAATCATTATCTTTTAACCCGCTATCCTTCTGGACAAGGGTGAATTATATGAAATCAGTATGGAAAGGGTATTGCTCATGTGGCCAAATCTAAAACAAGATCTTAAGCGTTATTTTCGAGAGCCTGGAGACAAGGTGAATATTTACCTTATTTTTGAGCAGGGCCTTTGGGCGATTGCGGTTTATCGTTTTGGGCGCTGTGTGCGTCAAATCAAAATTCCGCTAATTTCATTTGTATTAAAGGTCATTGCCTTTTTGCTTTTTAAATTGATCGAGATCATAACCGGAATTTCCCTTCCGGTCAGCGCCCGGATAGGTAAAGGACTTTATGTTGGGCATTTCGGTTATTGTATTGTCCATAGCGATGTGGTCATTGGCGAGAATTTTTCCATGGGACCTGGGGTGGTCATCGGTACCCGGGGGATAGGGAATCAAGGTGTCCCTGTCATCGGGGATAATGTGTATGTGGGAACCGGAGCGAAGATTCTTGGAGGAATCAAGATTGGAAGTCATGTCCGCATCGGCGCGAATGCGGTTGTGTTAATGGATGTGCCGGATCATTGCACGGTCGTCGGCGCTCCGGCCCGCATTATTGAAAGGAAATCATGATTGCCATTTTAAAACTTCTAGCGCCGGTTTTATTATATTTAGCGGCCGTTATTATTTTATTCGTTTCTTTCTCCGGCAGGGTCAGATACGGGCTTTGGTTTCTGGTCCCGCTATTGCCCCTGCAAAACGTGATGAATAAATTTCAGGCCTTCCCGATGGGCAAGGATTTAAATGATATTCTTCTTTTGGCCATGCTGGCTGGATGGTTTCTTTCGAGTATGTCCGAGAAGCGGCCTGTTTTTTTGAAATCTTCCCTGAACGGACTTCTTTTTTTCTTCTTGGTTTATACCTATTTTTCCCTCTGGCTTGGATCATTAAATTTACACCTCCCGCCGCCCATTGATATTCATGATTTAAGCGTTCAACGCTGGAAGAATTATATGATTTTTCCCTTATTGTATTTCTTAATTTCCAACAACCTTCGCGATAAGGCTGACTTGAAGAAGCTGTTTTGGGCCATGTGCGCGGCCATGTTTCTGATGAACTACTACAACGTACAGCAGGTCTCGGATCTGACATCATGGGTCAATCGGACGAAACTCGAAGGAACTTTTGTGGATTTGGGCGCGAATGAAACCGCGGCTTTTTATGCTACCTATCCATTTGTCCTGATGGGGGTTTTTTTGTTTGTTAAGTCATGGAAATGGCGGGTTCCGCTAGCTATCCTTATTGCCGCGGATTCTTTTGTGAATTTATTCTGCTATTCACGGGGAGCCTATATGGCGACCTTGGCAGGGCTGGTGGTCTTCAGTGTTTTAAAACAAAAAAAATTAATTATTCCCATAATTCTGGTCCTTGCCCTCTGGCAGTCTGTCTTGCCTCAGAGCGTAATAGAGAGATTAATTTTTACAGAAGAGGCAGGGCAACTTGATGTATCCGCGGCAAGGCGGCTCGAATTATGGGAACAGGCTGTTATATATTTTCAGCAAAATCCAATTTTCGGGGTTGGGTTTGATGCCTTTCATCAGCTAGGTCACGGCGACACGCACAGTATTTTCATGAAGACCCTCTCCGAGCAGGGAGTTGTCGGGATGCTTATCTTAATAGCCATATGGGGAGTTTCTATTAAAAAAGGGTGGCAGTTGTACCGCAAGGCCCAAGACGGATTCCTGAAAGGTCTTGGGTTTGGTTTTTTTGTCTGTGTCTTTGCCGTGATGACCGGCAATCTTTTCGGCGACCGCTGGACGCATTTGCCGCTTGGGGCGTTCTTTTGGGTTTACTTAGGGATGGTTGAGCGGGGGATCGTCTTGTCCGCTGAAAGCGCGCCGGCTCCGGTCAAGGGCGTCACTGAGAAAAATTCCGGATCCAAACGCGAATATGTAAATCCCAGGCTCGTCAATCCATATATAAAAAATTTCAAGAAGAGAAAATAAGGAAAAGGTTGATTTATAGCACAGTTTTCTAATGTTTCTATGATATTTTTGCTCTTGAATTTCTTATTGCTTAAATGTATATTTGTACTATGCATAATATAATGCACGACATAAACAGCATACATGGAGCCAGGAGATGAAGACGACAATCGTTAATTTGCGTTACAAGATGAAGGAAATTCTCAAAGCGTTGGATCGCAGAGAGCAAGTTCAGATCCTCTATCACGGAAAGCTGAAAGGGGTGATTTCTCCTGCCGGGACATCCCGCCAGTCATCTGTTAAGGAACATCCTTTCTTTGGGATGTCAAGTTCATCACGGATAACCGTGGGGCAGCAAATGGAAGCGTTAAGAAAGGGTCGTTATGATACTCTTTGATACAGATGTTTTTATCTGGGTGCAACGGGGGAATCATAAGGCTGCAAAACTCATGGAAGAAGAGGAAGAACGGTATTTGTCTGTTCAGACTTACATGGAACTTCTTTAATGTGCTTCGAATAAGAAACAGCATGATTTCGTTAAAGGTTTTCTCGGTGAGTTTAATTTTCAAGTGTTACCGTTGACTGAAAACATCGGTCATCGTGCCCTTATTTATATCGAGGAATATGCCCTATCCCATCATTTGTACGCCGGTGATGCTATTATAGCCGCGACTGCTGTTGAAAATAACATGCCGCTTGTGTCCGGCAACGCCAAACATTTTCAATCGATCAAAGAATTAACATTTCATAAGTTTAGTCCTTAAAATTTCTAGCCATTATTGCCGAAACCGCCACCAATCTTTCTTCGATGGACAATAATAAGAAACAAGAGATGTTTAAGCAGTATGAGGAAGGATACCGTCAACGGCCTGAATCTACTGACGAAATTAAGGTCATGGAAGGTTTGTCTGCGGATGCATTTCAAGTGGATGTTTTCATATACAATCGGGAACAGCCTTGACTCATTCCGATTATGCTGAGGACGTGATACAGTTTATTTGAATAAGATTGGTTAGCCCGCACGCCCTTAAGCGTCTGCGCTGACTAACCTTGTTGTTTGACTAAATGGGTAATTTGCGGTATATTTATTTCACTAAGCGTCAAGTATTATAGAAGATGACGCATAGTAAGAAATATATATGAGAAAAGACGAAATTCTTCAAATACTTCAACCATGGAACTTATGGCAAGGCGAGCCCATCAGGGGGGTCGTTAGACCTGCCTATTTTACCAGGCTAAAACAGTTTTTGCGGGATAACCAGGTTGTGACTATCACGGGGCCACGCCGCTCGGGGAAGTCGTATATCATGCGGCAGGTGATGGCTGATCTTGTCAATCATGGAGTGCCACCCGCTAATATCTTGATGGTCAACTTTGAAGATTCCCGTTTTGAGAATCTCGATGTTCAATCGCTGGATCAAATACACGAGACCTATCTGGAATTTCACGCGCCTAAAGGAGAGAAGTATATTTTTTTAGATGAGGTCCATCTGGTTCCCAAATGGGAAAAATGGGTACGGCGCGTGCACGAACTGAAGCTGGCGAAGGTCGTGGTTTCAGGATCGAATACTGAGCTTTTAAGTCGTGAATTTGGAACGGTACTTACCGGCAGGCATCTTGACCTTAAAGTCCTTCCGCTTTCGTTTAGCGAGTATATGGCCTTCAATAATTACGTTGTGCAGTCTAGAGGAAACAGCGTACTGGATACCGTGACTATTAAAGGGTATTTGCGCAAATATCTCGAGCATGGCTCTTTCCCGGAGGTGGTCTTATCAGAATCTAAGAAGGAGATTTTGTTAAATTATTTTGACGACATCCTTTACAAGGACGTGATTCGCAGGTTTAAAATCAGAAAAGAGGAAGGCTTAAAAGCGCTTTTTAAGTATTATTTAAGCAATCCGTCATCGCATGTAACTTTTACGTCGCTTGCCAAATTTCTGAACTTATCCCATGATTCTATTGAAAGATTCTCAGGGTACCTGGAACAGGTTTTTGCTGCGTCATTCGTGAAATATTTTTCATATAAAGTCGGAGAACAGGAAAAGAACGCCAGGAAAGTTTACGCTTACGACACGGGTCTTTGCAACGCGGTAGGATTTCGTTTCAGTGATAATTGGGGTAAGCTAGCGGAAAACGTTGTTTTTCTTGAGTTGAAAAGGAGGCAGCAAAATACCCCCCAGATGGAAATTTATTATTGGAAGTGTGACAGAGATAAAGAGGTCGATTTTGCCGTTAAAGACGGTCTGAGCGTTGTTGAGTTAATCCAGGTTTGCTGGGACGTAAGCGCGTTAAAAACGCGTGAGCGCGAGACAAAAAATCTTTTAAAGGCCATGGCTCAATTTGACTTAAAGGAAGGTCTTATCATTACGGATGACGAAGAAACAGAACTGAAAAGTGGTGATTGTTTTGTTCGGTTTGTCCCTCTCTGGAAATGGTTATTGCGCGAAGAGGGTGTTTTGGGGCCCTCCTAAGCGCCTTTTTATAATAATTTCTGGGGTTTTAAAGTTTCGAGTCAATCCGGAAATAGTCTTGACTTTTTCCGAGTACAATAACTTTTAAAGTGGTAAGGTTGAATGGGCGTATAAAGGATGAAATGAGTCAGCAAACCATTTTTCATTTAATGTCGGATTTAACCAAACAAGAGGGGATTTCTTGTGTGCTCATAGGTGGATTTGCCGTGAACTGTTATGGAGTCACACGGCAAACAGCGGATGTTGATTTCCTTATTACTAAAAAGGATTTTGATAAGATAATTATTCTTTTAGAAAAATCCGGATATACAACGGATTTAATTCAGGAAAATTTTGCTCAGCTTAAGAGTAAATATCAGTCTTTCATGAATGTGGATTTTATGTTTATTGATTCAGGAACCCTCTCGAAAGTTTTAAAAGAAGTCCGGAAAATAAGAATTGGCAAACAAGAATTTCTAGTTCCATGCTTGAATCATCTGATTGCCCTGAAATTGCATTCTATTAAATACAATCAAAAAATTCGTCTGATGCGGGATTTGCCCGATATTATCAACTTGATCCGAATTAATAAAGTTAATGTTAAGGCCGAAACATTCAGAAAATTATGTTTTAAATTTGGCACTGAGGAAATTTATAAGAAAATCTTGGAGGCTCTTGAATGAAAGACATGAAATTTCCTGTTATCAGGGAATCCCATCAGAACCAAAAAACACTCTCGATGGATGAGTATCTTCAATTTGTCCAGTTCAATCTAAAGTATACCCATGATAAAAAGACTTACGCGAAATGGAAGAAAATGCTTGCCGTTAATGTCCCCTTTTTTATAGGTTAAAGAATGCCGGAACACAGGTTTAATGATTGTTAATGGTATGAATTATCTTGTGCTCTGATAGAAAAGAGAGGTGCTTAATGATCAAGGCATTGTACTAACGACAAATTTGAATTTTTCTTTCAACCAACGTCTTACCTTTTAATGAAGCGCATCTTAACAATTCCCCATGTATCCTGATAGTTCTCACAAAATCAATCTCGTCCTTTTAACCGATTGCCTCGTTGATCCGTCTGCCGGCGGTGCTGAGCGCAAGATTTATGAGCTGGCCGGTTTGCTGGATAAGGAGAAATATCGTGTCATTATCGCCAGCTTGGACTGTGAGGGGACGAGCTCGAAGGATTTGGTTGAAAAACTCGGTGTCGAACTTGCTGTGTTCAGGGTCAAGCGGATTTATGGTATTTCAGGTATTTGTCAGGGGATCCATTTTTTGTTTTTCCTGAGAAAAGAAAAAGTCGATATCCTGCAAACGTATCACTTCAGCTCGGATATTTGGGGAACTTTTTTTGCCAAACTGGCCGGCGTTAAAATTATTATTTCCAACCGGCGGGATATGGGGTTTTGGCGCAAGAAGGCGCATGTGCTCGTGTATCGCCTGATTAATGGGTGGGTTGATAAAATCGTTGTGGTGGCCGATGCGGTCAAGGCCATGGTGATGAAGGCGGAGGGCGTTGACGCATCAAAGATTGAGGTGATTTATAACGGAGTCCAGGGATTAGACCAAAGACCGAAGACCGAAGACCAAAGACTCAAGAAGGAAATTGGAATTGAAGAGCATGATGTTGTCGTGATGCATGTGGCGAATTTTAAGCTGGTCAAAGGTCATACGTATTTGTTGCAGGCTGTTGCGAGGCTTGTTTCCCAATTCCCGTCATTGAAACTGGTGTTGATTGGGGAGGATGAATTTAGCGGGGCGCTGGAGCGAGAGGCCGAGGCCTTGATGATCAGAAATCATGTTTTGTTTCTGGGAAAACGAAACGATGTCTCCTGGTTGCTTGATGGTGCTGATGTTTGCGTCTTGCCGTCATTAAGTGAAGGGATGTCCAACGCTATCCTGGAATATATGCTCGCCGGAAAACCCGTTGTCGCGACAAGAGTCGGCGGCAATCCAGAGGTTGTCAAAGACGGAGAGACCGGGATTTTGGTGGAACCCAAAGACGTCGCGGGTTTGGCAGAGGCTTTGAGTGCCTTGCTAAAAGACGGCGCCTTAAGAAAGAGAATGGGGGAAGCCGGACGTGATCGGGTGGATCAGGTTTTTAGTATGGAGGAAATGGTTGCAAGGTATGAGCGGCTTTATGAAGAATTAAAGGATAAATAGAAGATGTAGAATTTATCATTTTGATTTACTTATCAACCAGCAATAATCCCTGCTGGCATAATCAATTCATATGTGATATTATTTCAATAAATAATCAATAATGATTATGAATGCGAACACATGAATTATACCCAATTTAAGAAACAGTTTCAGAATAATCCCATCATCCGAAGCAGGGACGTCATTCTGACATACGATAATCCTCAGGTTCTTCGAAATCAGTTGAGCCGGTGGCATAAAAAAGGATTATTGATTAGTTTACGTAAAGGGGTTTATCTTTTGAATACTCAGGACAGAAAGGTAGAAGTAGATGCGCATGTTCTTGGAAACGTTCTTTACGAACCGTCCTATGTAAGTCTTGAATATGCCCTTTATTATTATGGATTAATCCCGGAGGCCGTGGCGGATATTACCTCTGTGACGACACGCGCAACAGCCGCCTTTACGAATGAGATGGGGCATTTTATCTATCAGCATGTCAAGCCAGGAGTGTTTCGTGGATTTAAGAAATTTGAACAAGGGGAAATGTCGTATTTTATGGCTGAACCGGAGAAGGCGCTGGTTGATTTTTTGTACTTAAATTTATCTAAGTTTAAAGATGACCCGAGGGATATCCTGGAACACTCTTATCGTTTGCAAAATATTGAAGATCTGAACACGGACAGATTCATTGAATGGGCTAAACTTTTCAAGACCAAGAAATTGATGAGGGTTATTAAAAACCTTGTCGTCTGGATCAAGAAGCTTAAAGGGGGCAGGATGTGATTGATGTGATTAAACAGCAATTTGAAGATGGTATGCCTATGGGGAAAAAACTGAACCTCACCAGGGAATTCCTGCAGATACTGTCACTTAAAATCCTTTATGAAAAGGGATTATTTAGGAATCTGGCTTTTGTCGGGGGAACAGCGTTAAGAATTTTATACGACATTAAGAGATTTTCGGAAGATCTGGATTTTTCTTTGATTGATGCCAAGAAATATAATTTTGAAAGCCTTCAAAGCGATTTGTCAAAGGTGTTCCATCTGTATGGACTGCCTTTGGAGATCAAAGCCCAGTCCGCAAGAAATGTCCATAGCATGATGATGAAATTTACAGGACTATTGAAAAGTTTGGGCTTGTCAGAGCTGCATGGCCAGAAGTTTTCCATCAAACTGGAGATCGACACCAATCCGCCGGAAGGATGGGAAGTGACCAACACCATTGTCCATAAAAATTATATGTTTAATATTCTTCATTATGACCTGCCTTCACTTTTCGCCGGAAAATTGCATGCCTGCTTTTACAGAAAGTATACCAAGGGACGTGATTATTATGATCTTGTTTGGTATCTGGCGAAAAAGGTAAAACCTAATTTCACGCTTTTGAACAATGCCATTAAACAAACCCAGGGTCGTGAATCAGAGATTAATGAAGAAAATATTAAAGATTTTATTCTTTCCCATATTCAACAAGTTGATTTTGAATTTGTTAAAAAAGATGTGGAGCGGTTCCTGGAGGATAAAAAGGAACTGAATCTTTTTGACCCAAGATTGATCAGGGAAACGGTTAACCAGCTTTATTAACGTTGTTGATAAACAGGTGGCAACCTTTCTGGATCAAAGCAAGAAAGATAGAGTATGCACATCAGCGCTTTTCCGACACTTGGTTTAAGGGATGTTTTCAGCCGAACGGAAAAGGTTTGCCCTGACCGGCCGTTTGCCGATGGGAAGACGTTTTATTTTTACCGCGGCGCTAACGCGATTTTTGCCGTCATTAAACTGCTTCATCTGGCTGAGCAGGACAACGTGCTTATGCCGGCCTATCATTGCGGCGTGGAGGTCAAGGCTGTGTTGAAGGCTGGTGTCCATGTTAAATTTTACGGGGTTAACGACAAGCTCTGCTGTGATCTGGACGATATCCAGCGCAAGATCGACGTGCGCACCAAGGCGGTTTTTGTTATTCATTACTTTGGTTTCCCCCAGGCCGTGGATGCCCTGAAGAAAATATGCCGTGAACGGAACATTTATTTCATTGAGGACTGCGCCCACGCCCTGTACAGCCAGCTCTGGGATAAATATTTGGGGGAATTCGGGGACATCAGCATCTTCAGTTTTCAAAAGAGTCTTCCTGTGCCGGACGGCGGCGCGCTTGTCGTGAATAAAGAAAGTATTCCCCTTTCGGTGAAACCACAAGGCCGGCCTTCGGCCCTGTCAACAGCTCGCGGGACTATTCTTTCTTTGTTGGAGCGTTTTAAAATGAGACATGAGAAAGGCCATCGAATGATGGATGGGCTGGTTATCCAGCCTCTGCGGTTTTTGTTGAGATACGCGAAGAGAATTTCGGCCGGGCGTGTTCATGTGTCGACACCCAGCACCGCCGAATTTGATGCCGGCCGCGCGGCGTTGGGGATGTCTGATTTTGCTCGCAAGATTATCTGTGCCGCGGACAGCCGTGTGATTTTTGACAAGCGCAGGGAGAATTATGAATTTCTCTTCAATCGTTTGAAGGATGAACCCTTTGTGCAGTTTTTCTTTCGGGCGTTACCAGAAGGTGTTTGTCCTTTGTTTTTACCTCTATTGATCGAACGGCGCGATGAGGTGCAGGGGAAATTAAAAGAGCGTGGAATTAATGCTTTTGTATTCGGGAAAACTTTGCATCCCTTGTTGCCGGTCCAAGAATTCTCTATTGCCCAAACCTGTTCGGCGGGCAATCTCTGTCTGCCGATCCATCAGGATCTGGATAAGGAACAATTGACTTACATGGCGGATGTTTTAAAAAAAGTGATGAGTGTCAATCGATGAACATCGCTCACTTTATCAGTAGTGGCGGGTTGTTTGGGGCGGAAAACATTGTCCTGACCCTGGCGCGGCATTTTAATGACGGAGGAAATACCGCCTTTGTCGTTGCCCTGCGGGACAGCCGTTTCCCGCGGTTAGAAATTATTGAAAAGGCCAATGAACTTCATCTACCCACATTTGTGATTGAGAGCCGGGGACGGTTGGACATGAGGAGTGTGTTTCAGCTTAGAAAATTTCTGATCGGACACAAGATCGATATCCTTCACACGCATAATTATAAATCTGACATCATTGGGGCGCTGGCAGTCCAATGCGGGCGTGTCCCTCTGGTGACTACGGCGCACGGGTATACGGAAATGAACCGTAAGGTTTCAGCTTATGAGAAATTGGATCGTTGGGTCGTAAGGCATTTTTTTAAAAAGGTTGCGGTTGTGACAGACAAGATATTATCTGATTTTCCGTCTGATAAACGGGTGGTGATCGCGAACGGTCTGGATATAAAACAATTTCAGAAGAACGCGTCCCAAAGAAAGGCCGTGAGGGAGAGGTACGGCATTCAGAATGATGAGATGGTGATCGCGACCGTTGGCCGGTTGAGTGTGGAGAAGAACCAGGCAATGCTGGTTGAGGCGGCCTCACGGCTGACCAAAAAATTTCCTAACGTGAGATTTCTTATTGTCGGCGCGGGGCCGGAGGAACAGCAACTAAGACGTTTGATTACCGAGAAGAAACTGGAGCGTCAGGTGATTTTAACCGGGTTTATCAAAGACATGCCGTCGGTCTACAGCGCTATCGACATTTTTGTTTTGACTTCGCTAACCGAGGGCATCCCGCTCACCATTCTGGAGGCCATGGCGGCCAATGTCCCCGTGGTAGCCACACGGGTCGGCGGAATTCCGGACTTGATTGAGGATGAAAAGACGGGTCTGCTCGTTGAATCCAGGAATGTCGCGGAGCTATGTGCTCAACTTGAGACGCTGATCTCAGACGCGTCCAAAAGAAATGAACTGGCGGAATCCGCCTCGCGGTATGTCCGTTCTCATTTTTCGCAAGAGAAGATGGTCGAGGGGTATCGCAAGGTGTATGAGGAGATTGTTTAAAACAAATGCTTCCGTTTTTATTTTTACTTAAGATCTTGGCAGCCGCGATCTACGTCCTGATCATCACGGTTATTCTTTTTCTGATTTTGACCGTTATCAGCCGATATTATCAAAAAGCTGGACAGAGGGGATGGCACCATTTCACCCGAATATTGAGGGGAATGGTTCTTTTGCTTGTCCTGTCTCCGATTGTCTTGGGGCCGCTTATTTATTTTTACGCGACATACCTTGAGCCGAACTGGATTCAGGTCCGGACGTTGACGGTAAAAGATTCTCATTTTCACGAACGTCTGCGGGAGTTGAAGATTGTTCAGATTTCGGACCTGCATATCGAGAAGGTTGGATACAGGGAACGCCGGTTAGTCAGCGTCGTCAATGGCCTGGATCCTGATGTTATTTTGATCAACGGAGATTTTATCAATGGCAAGGAAGGCTGGGAGCCGGCCTTTCAGGTCTTAAAGCAACTTCGATCGCAAAACGGTATCTATACCATACTAGGAAATACTGATTATTATTTTGCCAGTGAAGGGGAAATCCTGCCGGTGTTCGCCGACCTTGGGATTAAGGTGCTTTTGTATGACAATGTCAAAATGGACTTTGGGGCCAGGGGAAGTTTTTGGCTCGCCGGTCTCTCCAATAAATACGGTGAATGGGCTGAGTATGGAGAAACCAAAAATTTAGATAAGGCATTTGAAGGCATCCCGGCCGGTGATTCCAAGATATTGCTGATTCACGACCCTGAACAGGTCAAGATTAAAAAGCTCGGTGAGTATGCTCCTCAGTTGATTCTAGCGGGGGATAATCATGGCGGCCAGATCGGCATTCCCGTTTTGTGGCAGTTTTCAGATTATGCTAACCGCGGGCCGTACATGGGGGGAAGTTATATGGTCAACGGCATCCCGCTCTATGTCAACCGCGGCATCGGGATGAAAAATCTGAATATGCGGTTTTTCTGCCGGCCAGAGGTGACGGTAATTAAATTATTAAAAAGGTAACGGCACGAAGATGTGCCCAAAAATTGCTCTTGAGTGGTTGTACAAAATATTGTACACTTTGAGCGGAGGTAAAAAATGGATTACATTATGCCTATTTCTGAAGTGAGAGGGAAACTACCCGAATTAATTAAAAAGATTTCCCTCGCGGGTAAACACTTAATTATTACGCGAAATGGAAAACCTGAGGCTGTCATGCTGTCCCCTGAGGAGTTGGAGACCCTTGAGATCAAAGCCGACCGGGAGTTGCTTCAGTCCATTTTGAGGGCTGAAGAAGATATCGCGAAAGGGAACCTTTACTCTCATAAAGACGTATTTAAAAATGTTTAAGGTTTTCTATACAAAAGAAGCAAAAACCGCGATAGATAAATTACCCGCCAAGAAGAAATGCCAAATCAAAGAGGCTGTTGAACGGATAGCTGAAAATCCGGAAACAGGCAAGCATCTTACGGGAGAACTCAAGGGACTGCTTTCTTACCGCTCGGGTGACTATCGCATCATTTATCGCATCCAACACAAAGAAATTATCGTTGTAATATTAACCGTTGGACATAGAAAAGATATCTATCAAAGGGCTGGCAGGAAAATTTATTAGGTTATGAACGGATGTTATTCCGGATTATTTCCCAAATTAGCCAGCTCTCAATGGGTGATGGACTGGCTCAGATTAGGAACATTATGAAGAACATACTGAAAACGTTAATGCTGAAGTTAATGCCGGAATCGTTGCTCAATAAGATTAAAAAAATTCATTACGCCAGGACGCTTCAAAGTATCTCGGAAGAGTCAGAGCCGGATCTGAAGATTGTCAAATGTCTTGTCGACAGGGGGATCATGTGCTGGATATCGGCGCCAATATCGGCGTGTACACGAAGTTTCTGTCGGATATGGTTGGGGAGCAAGGCCGTGTCACCAGTTTTGAGCCTGTGCCGACAACTTTCGATATTTTGTCCTCGAACATCCAGCGATTGAATTTAAAAAATGTCCGCCTCTTCAATGTGGCTGTTTCGGATCAAAACAAGATGGTCAAGATGGAAGTCCCTGTTTATAAAACAGGCGGGGAGAATTTTTATGAATCCAGGATTGTTGAGCAGGTCTCATCGGACTCTTTCAGATGTGTGGAGGTGCAATCCCGGTCCCTGGACAGCCTTTGTTCCGAATTCATTCAAAAGATCTCTTTTGTTAAATGTGACGTGGAGGGATTTGAGTATCACTGTTTAACCGGCGCCGCTCAATTTATCAGAGACCACAGCCCGGTCTGGTTAATGGAAATATCGTCTGATCCTGATGATGATCGTACTCTGGCTCATAAGACATTCGGACTCCTGGCAGAGGCGGGATACGAACCTTTTTTATTTGACGGGAAGATCTTCAGAAAGCGGCAAAGAGGCGACAAAACGGTTAATTATTTTTTTCTTCATCGAAATCATGTCCATAAACTCAAGAATATAAAATTTTATACAGGGGATGATCGGTCATGAAGATTCTTTTGATCGCCCCGCGCCTGCCGGTGCCGCCGGACACAGGCGCGAAGATAAGAACCTTTAACCTCATGAAGCAGATGAAGAAGTTTTGCGATGTGGACTTGGTTTGTTTTTCATTTGAAAAAGATGATCAGCGGCACGCCGAATCTTTGCGCAAGATGGGGATTTCCGTTCATCTGGTTCCTTTGTCTGATCCGAATGTGTTGTCCAAGGCGATCGGCGTTCTTTTCCACCCTCAGCCTTTTTCCATCGCGAAATATCATACTGCCTCCATGGTCAAGACCATCAGGACTCTCAAGGATACGAAGCGCTATGACCTGGTGCACGTGGATCATATCCACATGGCGCATTATCAAAGGTTATTTGATCAGACTTCTTGCGTCGTGGATGAACATAATGTGGAATACAAAATATTGGAACGCTGTGCCGGGGTTGAACGGTCCTTCTTAAAGAGGAGGATGTTCTTATCTCAGGCGCGAAAGATGAAAGGTTTTGAGGCCGACGCGATCAGAAAGTTTTCAGCTTCTTTAGCCGTCTCAGAAGAAGACGCGACACTCTTGAAGAAATTGAGCGATGGGCGAACATCCGTTCATGTGATGGATAATGGAGTGGATACGGAATACTTTAGGATATCGGAGGAGCCGGAGATCGGGAAATCCGGGGTTTCTTCTCAGGAAAATTCTTTGGTGTTCACGGGATCCATGGACTGGTTGCCGAATGACGACGCGGTTTTATATTTTTGTAAGGAAATCCTTCCGCTCATTTGGGGCGTTAAATCCGATGTAAAATTTTATGTGGTCGGCAAGAATCCCTCACCGGCGATCAAGGAGATGGCTCAAAAAGATAACCGGATCATTGTGACAGGGGTTGTCGAAGATGTGCGGGTGTTTGTGCAACGTTCCAAGATTTTTGTGGTGCCTTTGCGTATTGGCGGCGGGAGCCGGTTGAAGATTTTGGAGGCGATGTCCATGCGGCGAGCGGTTGTTTCAACCAAGATTGGGGCCGAGGGGATTAAGTGTGCGCATGGCAAGGATATTATGGTGGCCGATCACCCTGAGGATTTTGCCCGTGAGGTGCTGGGCTTGCTCAATGCCCCCGAGAGAAGAACGGAATTAGGACGTCATGCCAGAGAACTGGTCTGTCAACAGTATGATTGGAGTATTTTAGGAAAGCGGCTCAATACGATTTATGAAGAACTCGTTTCAAAAAAATAATTTCATTGTCCTTTTGTGGGGGATGATTGTCGGCATTCTCGTGACGACGGCCGGAATGGTTTTTGTCCTGATCGCGTCTAAAACAGTCCGGGATCATCCGGAGCATAAATCCATTATTTGGGATAAAATGGCGACCTCTCTGGCCGTATTAAAAGATAGAGGAGTATTTTCGTCGAAATCGCGGGGACAACAGGATGTTCACGCCATGCTTGAGTTGACGGTGCATCCTTTAAAAGTGGTGAGGCCGATCAGTCCTTTGATCTACGGGAGTAATTTGACAGCCAAGACAGAGTTTGAGATGGATGTGGCGAAATTCGCCAAAGAAACGGGGGTTTCCATTTTTCGTTTTCCCGGCAGTAGTTCAGAAGGGTACCATTGGCAGACGGGTAAATTTGATTTTAATGACCGCTTTGATAACGCCCCGCTTTCGAAGATAGAAAATGTGATCAATTTTTGTGAGATTAGCGGGGCAAAACTGCTGCTTCAAGTCAATATTGAAAGCGGCACACCGCAGGAAGCCGCGCAGTGGGTGAAATATATGAGTCAACAAAAAGGCAGTTATGTCCAGTATTGGGAGCTGGGTAATGAGGTCTACGGCGACTGGGAGAGAAATTATATGCCGGCCGAGCAATATGCCGGCCTGGTTAAAGATTATGCCCTGGCTATGAAGGAAGCGGATCCGTCGATCAAGATCGGGGCGAATTTTGGCGGCCCGAATTTTCCGTTATTTGATGAGACGTTGATGAAACTCTCTGCTCCTCACATTGATTTTGTTTCCTATCACTGGTATCCGAATCATGTGAACAAGAGTCATCCTTACAAGGAGAGCATCCATCCTTTCCCGGAAGACTTGATGGCCAACGCGCATAACATTGGTTATATGGTCAAACGCGTCGATGATTTTATCGCCAAATACGCGCCTGAAAGAAAAGGGAAGATGGAGGTTTCTTTTCTTGAATGGGACGGCTCGTGGGACGCCCCGGCCTCAGACTTGAATTATTCACATAAAGCGATGATGTGGTCTCTGGCCAATGCCATTTTTTACGCGGATACGTTAGGTCAATTTGTCCGGCACGGGGTCACGGTCGCCTTGCAATATGATTTTCAGGAAGTCATGTTCGGTCTCATTCGCGGTTGGGACAAAGAGGCGGGTTGGAGCGGAGACCGTTGGGACGGACAAACCATTCGGCCCAAGGCCCTGGCCTTACAGCTTTTTGCCCGGTATTTTGGTGATGAGCTGGTGGAATCCTCATTGTCGGGTTCCCCGGTCTACTTTAACGAAAGGGATTGGCGCGCGGATTCTTACGAAGGTGATGTGCCGTATGTCACGGCGTATGTCAGCCGCTTTTCCAAGGAAAATAAAATAGCCGTTGCCCTGATCAATAAACATGCCGACGATGATTTTGTCGTCAAGATTTCCGTGAAGGAAGTTCCTCTCAAAGCAAGCGGCAGGGTGTGGATCTTGAACGGTCCGGATTTGAAATCCCAGAATGACGGACAGCAGGGACTCGTCAAGATTGAAAAATATAAACTGCAGGATATCAAAGACGAATTTTTATACAAGGTGCCGGCGCATACGGTGAATATGATTCAGATGGAATGGTGATTCCATGAAAAAAACTTTTTATTTTTTGATGGGTCTTGGGATGGGAGCATTGATAGCCATTGCTGTCGCCGGACTGTGTTTTAAGGTGTATCGGTATTACAGCTACGGGGAAGGATTGGGCAAGGCCAAAGGAGTGGTGCGCAGTCTTAATGAAAAATGGTCTTCGAAACCGCAGGAACCGAATCCGGAGGATAAGATGGACTCGCCGCTTCTTGAGCCTGAGAAAGAACCTAAAGCAGAGAATGTCCAGAGTCCTCAAGTCCCGCCGAGCGCCGATAGCCGATTCGATTTAAAGACCATGGAAGGATTTCAGGTCTTTACAGTCTCCAGCTCGGAGCGTATTTTTCGGGATGCCAGGACGCTGAGCGAAAACACATCGATGAGCACAAAACCTTTTCTTTCAGCCGCGGCCAACGAATATGAATCTTTTCAATTGGTTGTTCAGAGCGGTAACGAACCCGTCAAGAATGTGTCCCTGCAGTTTTCCGATCTCATTGAAGAAAAAACCAAAGAACGGATAGACAAGGGAAATGTGACGTGGCGTGTCGTTGGGTATGTCCTGACCCAGAAGCCGCCTTATCCTGTTTCCTACGTCGGGTTTTGGCCGGATCCGCTTTTGGAGGCTCAGGCTGTGCATGTTCCGTCGGGTATAACACAGCCGTTGTGGGTGACGGTTTATACGCCTAAGGAAACAAAGCCGGGGGTTTATAAGGGAAATATCTTTCTCAGAGCGGATGGTCTGAACCCTCGGGAGATTCCATTCTCGGTTGGGGTTTACAATTTTATCTTGCCCAAGATCAGTCATTTGAAAACCGCCTTTGATTTTAAGCCGGATATGTTGTCGTACCGGTATTCTAAGATTCAAAATGAAGAAGACGGCGCTTACCAGCAGAGACTGGCCGGGATTAGCGAAAAGTTTCTCATCGAGATGCTCAGGTACCGGATGAATCCGATGCTGAATATCCTTCCGGATGCGGAGGATGACTTGAGGCGGCTGGATCGTTACCGTTGGTTTGGATTAAATCAATTTGCTCTGGGACGCTACGGAGGGGCCTTTGACAATAATTGGCCGAAGGAGGAAACGGATTTAGAACAATTAAAAGTCCAATACCGGCGTTATGGCGATACTTTAAAAGTCAACAAGATGCTGGATCAGCATTACGTTTACACGTGGGAAGGGGCCGAGTCCGATAATCCCCGTCCGGTCAGGATCGCGGCCATGATCCATGAGGCGCATCCGGAATTAAGAAATATGGTTGCCTGGAGCGGAACCGTGGAGTCCGTTCCAGAATCAACAGCGGATAAGGATATCGACATTCAGGCATTCCGGATGGATTTCATGGATCAAGAAAAAGTTAAACAGCTTGTCGGCGCAGGTCACGAGGTCAGGACGTATATCTCTACTCCGGCGCAAAGCAAGGGGCCGCGGCTTGTCATTGATTCAGACGCCATGGATTACCGGATCATACCCTGGATGTGCTGGAAGTATGAAATCAAAGGATTCCTGTATGAGTCGGTGAACTGGTGGCCGCTGACGGATCCGTTTAAGAGCGCGGCCAATACAAAGGACGATGAGAACGGGAGCGGGTTGTTATTTTATCCCGGGCCGGCCGGTCTCTTGGCTTCGGTGCGCAGTGAATTATTCCGGGACGGGATGGAAGATTATGAATATTTATTTATCCTAAAAAGTCTGCTGGGATATATGTACAGCAAAGGCATTCATCTGGAACAGCCTGAGCTCTACGACACGGCAAAAAAACTTTTGGTCATTCCTGAAGAGATGATCAAGAGCTCAACGGACTTTAATAAAGACGGCGAGGCCCTTCAAAGACAGCGCGGTGAAGTCGCCCGGATGATTGAAAAAATCGCGGAGTTCTTGAGGAAATAGTTTTTTTTATGTCGGAAACATGTTACACTCTCCGGGAATAGCGTTAAATTTGCCAATGGAAAGTCAAGAATCACAAATTTTTTATGTCGGATATAAGGAACAATAATATCAACAAAGTGACCTTGAGCGTGGTGATTCCCTGTTACAACGAGGAAAAGACCCTTGCCCCGTGTGTGGAGTGTGTGATGGCCATTGCCGGTGATGATCTGGCCCTGGAGGTCATTATTGTCGACGATGCCTCACGGGACCAGAGTTTGAGAAAGGCCGAGAAATTAAAAAAGAAATATCCCCAGATCGTTGTCCTGCGCCATGAGAAGAATCAGGGAAAAGGCGCGGCCTTGCGGACGGGTTTTCAAAAAGCCTCCGGCGATTTTGTGGCGGTACAGGACGCGGATTTGGAATACGATCCGCAAGATTTAAAAAGGCTGTTGGTCCCCCTGCGCAAGGGAGAGGCGGATGTTGTTTTAGGTTCCAGATTTCAATCCAGCGGTTATCACCGGGTCCTTTATTTCTGGCATTATCTGGGTAATTGTTTTCTGACCTTTCTTTCCAACATGTTTACGGATTTGAACCTGTCGGACATGGAGACGTGTTACAAGGTCTTTCGCCGGGACGTGATTCAGGCTGTGAAGATTGAGGAAAACCGTTTTGGCTTTGAACCCGAGATTGTGGCAAAGGTCGCCCAGATGCGTCTGAGGATTTTTGAGATGGGTATTTCTTACAGGGGCCGCACGTACGCGGAGGGGAAGAAGATCGGCGTCAAAGACGGTTTCCGCGCCCTGTATTGCATCTTCCGTTACAACGCCCACAAGGCGCCCGTTCCGGTTCAATTTATTATTTACGTGTTTATCGGCGGGCTCGCGGCTTTAATGAACTTGATGATTTTTCTTGGCTTACATACGTGGGGGGTCGAGACAAACGTTTCCATCATCACGGCGTACGGCCTTGCTGCTCTGGTGAATTATTTTCTTTGTGTCGCGATTCTGTTCCGGCATCGGGCCAGATGGAATACGTTTAATGAAATCTTGATTTTTTTATTCGTTGTGGGGTTGGTCGGCAGTGCTGACCTTTTGCTGACCAAAGCCCTTTTAGCGATGGGGATATCCGCCGTCAAATCCAAGCTGGCGGCCAGTGTCTCCGGGGTGATGCTGAATTTTATGGGCAGGCGTTTTCTCGTCTTTCCGGAGGCCTCCGTGGGACCGTGGCAATCCCAGGAAAATCCCTTGCCGCATAACGAGGGGGAGAAATGACGGCAGAGAAATCCGTGAATTTATCCGCTCTGATGTATCACGGCATTGTTTCGGCGGGTGTGGCGACGCCCGATGATCGTGAAGTGGGCGCCGAACTCTATGACATGCCCGTGGCGCATTTTAAAGCCCAGATGGAATACCTTAAAAACAGGAATTATAAGGTCGTCGTCAACGGTACCGGCGCGGAGATGGGGAATCATGTGATCATTACCTTTGATGACGGAGAAATGAATAATTTCGATCTGGCCTTTCCGGTCCTGCGCGGCCTGGGGTTCAAGGCGTATTTCTTTATCATTGCCGCCAGGGTCGGCCGCAAGGGATATATGGGCATGGCAGAGATGAAGGCGTTGCATGGGGCGGGGATGATCATCGGTTCTCATGGATTGAGCCATGAAATCCTGACGAATTTAAAGGAAACCCAGATTGAAGAGGAGTTGACGGCGTCGAAGAAATATTTGGAACGCAATTTGGAAATCCCCATTGAGGCCCTTTCGGTTCCCCGAGGTTTTTGCAACGACAAAATCATTCAGATGGCGTACACGGCGGGTTATAAAACAGTATTTATTTCTGAAAGGCCTAAGAGACTCAAGGTCGAGTGTATAGATCGGATTCCGGTGAAAGGACATTGGTCATTACAAAGATTCGAGCAGGCCTTGACCGGCAATGTCCCTTGGGGCGAAAAGATCGGGGAACAAGCCAAGCAATCGGCGAAGTTCATTTTACGGGAAGGTGGATACAACTGGGTGAGGAGTGTAATCCTGAAACTGGTGAAGTGACCATTGCCTAATTTTGCAAGCGTTTGCAGAATTGGGCCGGGAAGTTAAATTCGACAGGCGCCCTGCTTATTTGCTTATCAGTCACAACGACATCATATGGACAACCAACATGACACCTGACAACAAAATCATTGTTACCGGCGGGGCCGGGTATATCGGATCGCATACCGTTGTTGAATTGTTTAACGCCGGATATGTCCCTGTCATTGTGGATGATTTTTCGAATGCCGATCATCGGGTCCTTGACCGCCTGCGGGCCATCCTCGGCCAACCGGTCACATGTCATGAAGGGGACTGCAAAGACGCCGCGTTCCTGAGCAGGGTATTTACTAAAGAAAGCGGGATAACCGGCGTCATCCATTTCGCCGCGTTTAAAGCCGTCGGCGAATCTGTTCAGGAGCCGCTGAAATATTATCACAACAACCTCATGTCGCTCGTGGTCCTGCTTAAAGCCATGATGGCCGGCGGTGTTTCCCATCTTGTATTTTCCTCCTCCTGCACGGTCTACGGCCAGCCGGATCATTTACCGGTCACGGAAGAAACCCTCAAAAAGCCGGCCTTCTCCCCGTATGGAAGGACCAAGCAGATTTGTGAAGAAATCCTCGAGGATACCGTCAAAAGCCATGCCCCGTTGAAGGTGATGGCCTTGCGGTATTTTAATCCCATCGGCGCGCATCCGTCGTCCTTGATCGGTGAGCTGCCTCTGGGCGTTCCCAACAATCTGGTCCCTTTTATCACGCAGACCGCCGCCGGCATCAGAGAAAAATTGACTGTCTTTGGCGACGATTACGACACACTCGACGGGACCTGCGTCCGTGATTACATTCACGTGGTTGATCTGGGAACCGCCCACGTCAAAGCCCTTCAAAACTTGGAGAAAATTTCGAAGAAGACTTATTATGATGTCGTCAATATCGGCACTGGAAAAGGAAACAGCGTGATGGAAGTCATTCAGGTTTTTGAAAAGGTTACGAATGTTCGGGTGAATTACGTCATCGGTAAACGCAGGGAGGGGGACATCGAAAAGATTTATGCCAATGCGGATAAATCTCGACGCGTCTTAAATTGGCAGACCCAATTATCTTTGGAAGACGCGTTAAGAGACGCGTGGCATTGGCAGAAGAGGTTGGGGGAGGCGAGTTCGCGAGTTGCGAGTTAGCGGGTTACGAGAGGGAATTACTAATAAAATCAAAAATTAAGGAATTGTATGAAGACTATTTTACTCACCGGCGCGGCGGGATTTATCGGTTCAAAGACCGCGGAACTATTACTCAAAAAGAATTATCGCGTGATCGGTATTGATAATCTCAATGACTACTATGATGTCATCCTCAAGGCCCACCGGCTTCAACAGTTGAACCATATAAAAAATTTCACGTTTTCCCAAATAGACATCGAGGATGCCGATACGTTAAAGCGCCTCTTCAAGAGGTTCTCCTTTGACGCGGTTATTAATTTAGCGGCCCGGGCCGGGGTCCGTTACAGCATGGTGAACCCCACCGTTTATTTCACGACGAACACGCAGGGGACTCTGAATCTCCTGGAGTTGTGCAAAGAGCATGGAGTCAAAAAGTTTGTCCTTTCGTCCACGTCTTCTTTATATGCCGGACAGAAAATGCCGTTTCAGGAATCCCTGCCTGTCAATACGCCCATTTCTTCTTACGCGGCTAGCAAGAAGGCGGCCGAGGTGACCTGTTTTACGTATCATTACCTTTACGGGATAGACGTCACGATCCTGCGCTATTTCACGGTCTACGGCCCGGCGGGAAGGCCGGACATGAGCATCTTCCGTTTTATCAAATGGATTGATGAGGGAAAACCTATTGAACTTTTCGGTGACGGGAGCCAAAGCCGTGATTTCACGTATGTCGATGACATCGCGGACGGAACGGTGAAGGCTTTAAAAAAGGTTGGGTTCAAAATCATCAACCTCGGTGGCAACAGTCCCCACAAACTCCGTTATGTGATTAAATTGATTGAAGGATATTTGGGGAAGAAAGCGGGCGTCAAGCGTTTTGCCTTTCATAAGGCGGATATCAAAGCCACTTGGGCGGATATCTCTGAGGCCAAGAAGATTTTGAAATGGCAGCCTACGGTTGGATTGGAAGAGGGGGTTCGAAGAACGGTGGCGTGGTACCTGGCTAATAAAGATTGGGCAAAGGATGTCAAACTGTGATACCGGTTCTGTTTTGGTTTCTGATTTCTCTGGTCATTTATTGTTATCTCGGTTATCCGGTCCTCTTGAGTTTCATCGCCGGGTTAAAACACCGGCCCGTCAAGAAAGCGGTTCGGGAACCATCGGTATCCGTTGTCCTCTCCGTTTACAACGAGGAAGACGTGATCGAGAGGAAAGTGAGGAATCTCCTCGCGTTAGACTACCCGCCCGCGAAGATGGAAATCATTATTGGTTCGGACGGATCATCGGACAAAACCAATGAGATGGTCAAGAAATTCGACGACAAAAGGATCCGCTTTGAGGATAACCCTCAACGGCGCGGAAAGATGGCGGTCCTTAATGAGTTGGTCAATATGGCTCAAGGAGAGATTGTTGTCTTTGCCGACGCTAGGCAGGACTTCGCGGTTAACGCGGTCAAAGAACTTGTGGCCAATTTCGCGGATCCCCAGATAGGTTGTGTCAGCGGAGAGTTGATCTTCACGCCCCGGCAAGACACCCAGGGGGCGACGGCCAAGGGTGTGAACATGTATTGGAATTACGAGAAATTTTTGCGCAAGCAGGAGAGCCGGATCCATTCTATGCTGGGGGCCACGGGAGCTATTTACGCCATCCGTCGGGAACTCTTCACGGAAATCCCGCCTCAGGTGATCCTCGACGATATGTTTGTGCCCTTAAAAATTATTCAGAAAGGGTATCGCGCTATTCTGGATGAATCTGCCCAGGCCTTTGACGACGCGGCGGACAGTCCGCGCGAGGAATATCGCCGCAAGGCTAGGACTCTCTCGGGAAATTATCAGATTTTCGCGATGTTCCCCGGGATGTTTGATCCTTTCCGGAGCCCGATTGCCCTGCAGTTATTTTCCCATAAACTTTTACGTGTGCTGGCGCCGTTTCTTCTCATTGCGGTGTTCTTGATCAACACGCTTCTGGCCGGGGAAGGATTTTATCGCGGTGTCCTGTTTGCCCAGATTGTTTTTTACGGAATGGCCCTCACAGGAGCCTTGGCAAGACATCAGAAGTATGGTATTCTTAGGCTCGTTTCCAGAATGTGTTATATCCCGTATGTTTTTTGCCTGTTAAATTTTTCTGCTCTCGTCGGATTTCTACGATTCGCCGGTGCCAGGCAAGAAAGCGCGTGGGAGAAGGCGAAGAGATGATATGAAAAATTATTTAAAACATTTTCTCGCGGGGATTATCTTCCTCCTTGCCTACGCCCCGACCTTCGTCTGGATGTGGGACCGATGGTTTGCCAGGGATTCTTATTACAGCCACGGGATTCTGGTCCCGTTTGTTTCTCTCTTCTTAATATGGCAGAGGAGGGAGGAGTTGAAGAAAATGAAACCGGCAGAGTCCGGGGTGGGACTTTGGCTCATCATCCTGGGTTTCTTGGTCCATGTATTCAGTTCGTTATTCCGGGTCTATTTCTTATCCGGATTTTCCATGCTCTTCGTCCTGGCCGGGCTGATCTTATTTTTCTGGGGAGCGGGGGTTTTTAAGAAAGTAGCCTTTCCCGTTGCCTTTCTCGTTTTTATGATCCCGCTGCCGTTGGTGGTTATTTCCAATATAAGCTTCAGGCTTAAAATGTTCGCCGCCGAGGTGGGGAAGATCATTTTGAATCAAATGGGGATTCTGGCCAAACGGGAGGGGAGTATTATTTATATGCGCCACGCGCAGGTGGTTGTCGAGGATGTCTGCAGCGGACTGCGTTCGCTTATTTCATTAACCGCCCTGGGCAGCATCTTCGCGTATTGGATGAGAGGGCATATCGCCAAACGGCTTTTTCTTTTTCTGACAACCATCCCGATCGCCATTGTGACCAACGCCTGCCGGGTCATCCTGCTTTCCGCTATCAGCGAAATCTGGGGTCCTCAGTACGCGACGGGATTTATTCATGACCTGTCCGGATTTATGGTCTTTGGGCTGGCGTTTATTCTTTTGTATAGCGTCGGGAAGTTGTTGGAGTAGAGGTGGGAATATTAAGGAAAAAGTTGAAAGTAAAAAGGATAAAGGTTAAAGGTTGATAGAAGAGTTGATTTGAATAGATGGTTGGAACAGTGATCGGCATCAAGAGAGACTTGCTTTAGAATAACGATGAAATATTTTTTAGCATTAAATAAAATTATGCGTGTTACAAACTTTTCGTCATTCTGAGGAGTGATAGCGATGAAGAATCCAAAGCGGTTGACTCTTCGCCCTGCGGTCTCAGAATGACATGGGTTGTGCAAGGCTGTTAAGTAATTGAATTTCTATTTTTTACTTTAACCTTTAACCTTTATCCCACTATGTCCTTTAACCTATCAACAATCAAATACTTCTTCATCCTCGCGTTGCTGGCGGTATCCTGTTTTATTTCTTGGGGCCATTTCTTCAAGGAATATCAGCAGCAAGATACGGTGAGTATCCATGAGTTTCCGAAATCCATCGGCCCATGGAATTCCGAAGAGATGACGATCACGGATATGGAGTACGCCATCCTTGAGACGCGCAACGCCTTTAGTCGCAAGTACCGGACCCCCGCGGGACAAGAAGTGGCCTTGTTTATCGTTTATTCGCAGAACAACCGAAAGGTTTCTCATCCCCCGGAGGTCTGTTATATTGGAGGTGGTATTTCTGTTATTAATAAAGAATCGGTGACGATTCCCGGCCCTCAGCTGGACTCGGATATTGCGGCTAATAAACTGCTCCTGGAAAAAGGCACCAGCAGCTATATTGCCTATTACTGGTTTAAAGTGGGGGATTCATTTACGCCCAACTATTGGAAGCAGCAAACCTTGATAGCCGTCAAAACTCTTTTGGGGAAGCCCTCCAGCAGCGCCTTGATTCGTGTGTCAGCGTCTGTCGAGAATAATGATACGGCCAAAACCCTGGAAGATCTCAATGAGTTCTCCCAGGTCATTCTTCCGGATCTCAATCAATATCTCCCGTAGGTTGAATTTTGACGCATCATAATTAATACCCTATCAGGTATATAATATGTTACATTATACCGCTAAGGGTATATAATTTATAATAATTTATTGAAATTATACCCGAAAGGTGATATATATATTGTGCAATGAATTTAAATGAACAAATAAAAGAATTGCGGAAGAAGGCAGGATTAACACAGGTTGAATTCGCTAAAAGAGCGGGGTTAGGTTTGCGTTTTATTAGAGAATTGGAACAGGGGAAATCAACCGTTCGTCTGGACAAATTAAATCAGGTTTTGGAATTCTTTGGATATCATTTGGAGATTAAGCGCGATGAATCAAAAGATATTGAGGAAAGCGGACGTTTATTTTAAGAATGATCTGGCCGGGTATTTGTCGGAATCAAAGGAAGGGTATGTTTTTCAATACGATGAGAATTTCTTGAAGAAGAACATCCCCATCTCATCTTCTTTACCGCCAAGGGAGGAACCATATAAAGCGGCGGAGCTTTTTCCATTTTTCAAAGGGCTTTTACCGGAAGGTTGGTATTTGGATATTGTCAGTGCCACTCAAAAAGTCGACGCAAAGGACTCTTTCGGGGTTTTAGTTTCCACGGCGGGCATGGATACCATTGGAGCCGTGACCGTCCGCAAAACTGAATAACAACCAGGTGTTTTATGGATAAAAAATCATTACAAAAAATGTTTGGTGCTTCAGAATGCCCAATGATCGATTTCGGCTTAATTGATATTTCCATGGAAGCGCAGCGGATGACGGGGAAATTATCTATTTCCGGGGTGCAGCCTAAACTGGTCGTCAGGTTGGACAAGAAAAAGAACAGGTTGATTCCCGCCGCCGAAGGAGAATATATTTTAAAACCGCAAACCTTTTCATTTCTTAATATGCCTGAGAATGAAGAGTGTTGCATGGATATGGCTGAAGAAATGGAAATTGATGTGCCGGGGCATTGCTTGCTTCTTCTGAAAGATGAAAGTTTCGCCTATGTGGTCAAGCGATTCGACCGTAAAAACGGGGAAAAGATTCATCAGGAAGATTTTTTTCAGATTTTAGAGGCAAAGGATAAATATATTGGTTCCGTTGAGCAAATTGGCCGGAAGTTGAGAGGTATTTCATCTGTTCCGGGGCTGGACGTTCAGCTTTTTTTTGAGCGGGTCGTTTTCTATTTTCTCATAGGGAATGGTGATGCCCATTTAAAAAATCATTCAATTACCTATCAAACTGACGGACAAATTCGGTTAACACCGGCGTATGATATTGTGTGTTCAAAGCTGGTAATTCCCAAAGAGGAAGATTCAGCGATCACGATTAATGGTAAAAAGAATAATTTGAAACGGGGTGATTTTGACAAGTTAGCTGAATATTTCAATATTCCGATAAAAGTCCGATATGAAAAGTTTGAAAAGAAATTCGATAGGATGAAAGAAATTATCGAGGCTTCTTATATAGATAAAAAAAAGCAAAAGCGATTTATTGAAATTATAAAGGAACGGACAAGCCGTTTAAGGCTCCCGCAATAAAAGTCCGGTCAAAATTCCTCCGTTATTACATTTTGAAAACAAAATAAATTTCCCGCTTCAAGTCCTGTCAATCGTGTTTTTCATAAGTAATTATATATATTATGTTGAACCACCTCAACAGATGTTTACATTTATAGACAATCAACGGGGTATTACTGTCATGGTGTGTATGTTGTTGTCCTATTATGTCCTGGTTAGTGCTGGGTTTGTGATTTCTTAACCCGCTGGGATGAATGCGGTTATATACCTCTACTCAAAAGAGTTTTTAATGTGATTTAGTTGGCACGTATATTGCTTCCTATTTCATGTATAGTTCATTTCAGACCGGTTAACATTTTCTTTTACAAATCAGTAAATCATAATAATAAATATGTCGAAATTAAAAATTCATTTTAAACGCGTCGTGTTATTAGCTGTTGTGGCTGGGTGTTTCAGTTTATGTGTGGCCACAGCCTGGGCTACGGTTTCATTTATTAAACCCTATGATGTGCGGGAAGGCATTGAAGTGGAAATGGCTTCCGAAATCCCTTCTCAAATTTCTCATGAATCCAGGGCCAAGGCGCCTGAGCCGACAACCATGGCTTTATTCGGCGGTGGTTTTATCGGCATGATGATCACGTTTGTGCGCCGTACCTACGCCATGGCCAAGAGAATCTTTGATATGGTGGCTTCCATAACAGCTCTTATTATCCTTTCTCCTTTTATCCTATTCGTTGCTCTCCTTGTAAAACTAACCTCTAAAGGTCCTGTGATTTATTCACAAACGCGTGTCGGGAAAGAGGGAAAAAATTTTGAAATATATAAATTCCGCACCATGAAAGTCGACGCGGAGAAAGAAACGGGGCCGGTTTGGGCCGCCGCCAAGGATTCGCGTTTGACGCCCATTGGCGGGTTCTTAAGAAAAGCGCATATCGATGAATTGCCACAATTTATCAATGTCCTTAAAGGCGAGATGAGCGTCATCGGCCCTAGACCGGAACGCCCGGTCTTTGTCAGCCAGTTTAAAGAAATTATGCCGAATTACGAAAATCGTTTAACCGTAAAACCCGGGATTACGGGTTTAGCCCAGGTTTGGCATCGCTACGATGAGAGCATTGAAGATGTTAAAAAGAAGCTTAAATACGATCTTCTTTATATTAAGAAGATGTGCTTTTGGTCTGATTTCAACATTGTTCTCAGAACAATTCGTGTTGTTTTTACTGGTGAAGGTGCGAGGTAAGCAAAGGCATCTTCCTTTTGGTGGTAAGGCATAAATTCTTATGACCTTTTGACATAAATCAAATCTTAACAAGCAGTAAAATACTACAAAAAGGAGGAATTCAAGAAATGAAAAAATTAATCTTAACCGCAATACTCGCATTAGGTTTTGGAATTCCTAGCGCGCAGGCTGTACCGGTCACCATCAACGTGGATGAGTTCTATGACTGGGGTCGTTTTTATACATTCAGCGACGGTGGGACAGCATTTCCTGCAATCGGTGATGATACGTATACTACGATTAACTCTAACCCGGCTTATTTTGGTGGCGGAATAGATACACCAATCGGAACAGTTGTACCAGCTAACACCAGTGGGATCGCTGATGGCGAAGAAGATACATGGGGTGTTGGTACAGTTGCATCTATCAAAACCCTTCCTGCCAACGAAATTGTCTGGCAGAGAACAGCCGGTGAAGAATTGACCTTCATGTTTGAGGGGTTTGATGATGATTGTTTAGGCTTTGGTGTTCTATGTAGTGGTCCATCGGCAACTAACAACATCTATTCAGTAGGTGGTCATATATCTGTTTATCTCGATACGACCCCTGATTTTGATGGTTCAGACGGAACAGCGGCCAGAACATTACAGACAGCCTGGACAGGTGCCACAGAAGGTTTGCTGGTACTTGATTTAGCTCCAGTGGTTCTTGATGGGGCTGGTCATACCCTGAGTTCAGGGTTTGACTTTAGCACTTCATCTGGTAATGGTATTATGTATTTAGCTGTCACAGGTGCTGGTGCCTGGGATAATCTCTATGATACCAATACCCAGTTGTTTGGTTCTGACTTTTCTTTCAGTTTCACGGTGCGTGATAACGTCACTCCTACAGTTGGAGATTGGGTTGTCCGTGGTGATGCTGGTGGGGAAGGTAATATCATTCCTGAACCCGCATCCATGCTTCTGTTTGGGACTGGCTTATTTGGTTTAGTCGGTGCTGCCAGAAGAAAGAGAAGTTAAGCAGTTAAGCACGAAAAAAGTTATTACACGTGTGTTAACTTAAGTTATATAAAAAGGCGGGAGCCTTAAAAACTCCCGCCTTTTTTTTGCTTTGTGCGCCCGGCAGGGCGTATTCGATTCTACTTGCAATTTCCGCCTTGACAATGTGGAATTCAGTATATACACTTTTATTGACATGAAGATATTAGACGATCCAGGCGAATTTCAGTGGGACAAGGGGAATAAGGGGAAAAACTATCTAAAACACAAAGTGACGAACCAAGAGTGCGAGGAGATTTTTTTTGATCAAGAGAAAAAAATCTTTAAAGATATCCTCCATTCTGATAGGGAGGAGCGATATATCCTGCTGGGTCAGACAAAGGAAAGCCGTCTTTTATTCATAGTTTTTACTATTCGGGCCTCAAAGATATGGGTGATCTCGGCCAGGGGTTTGAATAAAAAGGAGAAAAAACTTTATGAAGAAAAAACTTAATATCCCCAAATTTAAAAATGAAGATGCGGAACGGGATTTTTGGGAGAAAACGGATCTCTCTGAACATTTTGACTCGAAAGATTTCACATATGTTTCGTTCCCCAACTTAAAACCTTCCTCCACGGCCATTTCGGTGCGTATCCCGGAGTATCTACTTGTCAGATTAAAGGAAAAAGCCCACGAGTTGAACATACCCTATCAGACATTAATGAAGCAGTACATCGCACAGGGGATATTGGCGCGTCATTAAGATCAACCGTAAAGATCCCGTCTAAGCCACGTTCACGCCCGGGTGTATCAAAACTTCCTCTCGTAATCCCGTTCCATACCATCGTAATATATAGTGCTTGTCTAGTCGTTGCAGGCAATCCCAACTCAACACTGCAAACAAGGAGAATCAATCTAAACAGGATGGGATTGCCGCTCCGCTGACTCTCATCGCAAAGAAAGAGGATATTGAAATTAATTCTTTGGCTATTATTGGTTAGCTAAGAATCGTTTGACTTGATCGTGGTTGCCCGCCAAGATGGCAATGCATTCAGAACCGACACGTTCAATCACAACGCGAATTTTGTTCTCGATGCCAGCCTCATAATAAGGCTTCCTAAGTTGTTTGTAGAAAAACCTTGATTCAATTTTTTGGGCATCCTCAAGACTGCAGTTGGACTCGTAGTAGACAGTGAGTGCTTTGAGAATTCGTCGAACGATTTCAATTTGTCCGCGGTCGAGGGTATGAAGACTTCGATCGAAAGAGGAATAAAAAAAGAGTGTGAGAGACATGATGAGGATTACAATTTCGTAATGTTATTAATGTAGTCTCGTGTCATCTTTTTAGCACCTTTTCTTTTTTCTTCTTTGACTAGCTTGTCCAGTTTTTTGTAATCTTCATCAGTAAATTCCATTTCCGAAACTTCTAAGGGCACGAGTTCAATACGGTTAGACTTAACGCTGACATTAAAAAGGGACCCTTTATGAAGACGAAGGGCGTCAACGATTTTCTTGGGTAACGTAATCTGGTTCTTGCTTGTTAGGGTTATAGTCATATTTCTCACCTCCTGGCTGATACAAAGTTACCATATTATCGGAATTTCCGCAAGTAAGGAAAGGTCAAGGGCAGATGTTATTGTTGGTTTCTAAACATATTTAAACTTCCTCTCGTAATCCAGTTCCATGCCATCGTAATATATAGTGCTTGTCTGTCGTTGCAGGCAACTTCATAAACAGATTGCTTCTTCGCTAGCGCTCATCGCAAAGACATCATACATTCCGTCGTTACGAGCGTTTTTAGCGAAGCAATCTCAAACCAACTTTGTCTTGCTGCGATCTCATAAACAGATTGCTTCTTCGCTGCGCTCATCGCAAAGACAGGTCACTACTTTGTCCTTGCAGGCGATCTCAACAGGATGAGATTGCATGGCTCTTCGAGCCTGGCAAAGGCCTTCGCTCAGAACGATAAAAGAGAGCCGTTTCGTAACAGTGTACTAGACAAAAACCGGGTTATTCAACTCTTTGCTGAAGATTTTAAACAGGTGTATATCTGAGGTAAGAAATATGGTGGCTTGAGAAGTTTTCGCTGAAGCAAGCTGAATCAAATCCAAAGATTTCAACGTGTACTTTTGACGTAAATCAATGGCTATTCTTTCCATGGTTTCATCTAAACGAATTTTCAGGAAATAACTAAAATCCAGATCAATTTCTTCCTTGATCTTTAAGAAGTGCTCTTTTTTTAATTTCGATTCTTCACAGACTCGTTGGATAGAGCAGATTGTTTCGATATAAGTCACGGGAGACACGATAACTTCAGTTGTTTCTTCTAATATCTTCAAAAACTTGTCTCTCTTGGGTTCAATCTTGTATTTTTTAAGCAGGGTTGAGGTATCAATAAATGCCCGCATTTCAGTTACGCTCCTCTTTACGCGTTTTTAAACATATTTCTGTTGCTGAAGTTTTGGTAGACGGTAAAACAAAATGTTCCCGCTTCCACCCGGGTTTTGAACACTTTTCTTGATAAGGTGTTAAATCCATAATCGGTATTTTGTGCTCCAGGATCACCACTCTTTCACCGGCCTTGACCTTTTTTTTGTATTCCGCGAAGTTATGAAGAAGATGTTTTACGTTTACTTTAATCATTTTGATCACCTCCGGACAAAGTATAACGTTGGTTATACTCTTAGGCAAGCCAGTTTTTAGAAATTTCGGAAATTTCGGAAATATCGGAAATAGCTGAAATGTCTAAATATCTAAACTTCCTTTCGTAATCCAGTTCCATGCCGCAAGGGAAGTCGGGGTGGGGCATCGACGGGAAATTCAATGCCTGTGTTTGATCCGGACATGTTTGGGGCGCAAGACATTGACGGTGTTGAAGCTGTTACCATCAATGTTAAACCCATTCTCAATCTTCTTTTTCTCTTGGAGAAGAATATGAAATCGTCGCATGAGTTGTGATGACCTGGATTATTGAATGGCCGCAAGCAGGGCGCGTTTGATTATCTCAAAATCACCCAGGCCTTCTTTGACTTTTTTGAAAACAAGGGCGTCATCGACAGTCGCGTATTCATGGACAAGGATGTTTCTAAACGCCCTCATCTCTTGCAGGATAGAGACGGCATCTTTCGGGAGGATGTTTTGATTCAGGAGTTTTTGAAACAGATCATTTTCTTCCGAGGGGAGGCCAAGCTTGAGTCCGGAAACAAGGAGTTTACAAATGTCAATGAGGCATTCAATACTCAACTGAAGCAGTCTTTCGCAACTGCGCATTTTCTCAATCTTTTTGTATTCCTCAAATGTCTGCGGGGCGATCTGTTTAAGCTGGGCAAGGTAGGATTCCAGTTCCGCAATTTTTCCTAGAGCGCGCGTCTTGTCAACCACGGGATACCTCTTCTAAATATTCACGGTAAATGTGTTCGTAGTCGGCATATTCCCGGATGTGGGTAAAGGCGACTTCATACAAAGTGTTTTCATCGCGGCAGTAAAGAATTTTGCCCTCTTTAAGAAGTCTCGTTCTTATATAAAGGGGGAGCTGCTGAAAGATTTGTATATCGAAGGGATGGTTTGTGAGAAAAAAAAGTTTTTTTTCAGAAAGATACTCTTGCGCGAAGGTGGCCGGTGTAAGCACCAGGCAAAGATCAACATCGGATTGCGCGTTATTTTCATTTCGGGCATGACTGCCATAAAGCAATACGGCGAGAATTTCATCGTCATTTCTGGCATCAGACAGCAGTTTATCGATGGATTCTTCCGGCGGATTGTTGTTTAGGAAAATCATGTGGGAAGTATAGCAGCCGGATTTAATAAAATCAACATATCCGTTGCTTTACAGTGCTTTACAGTTATCCGCCTGTATGAATTTCTTTTAAACATATTTAAACTTCCGCTCGTAATCCAGTTCCATGCCATAGGGAAAGTCCTGGTAGGGAGAGAGGGTGACGGAGATATCTTTATGGAGATATCTTAAGGCGGTTTTTTGAAATTTGTTTATTAGGGCCTCGTTGATCGGCAGGCCTTTCTTTAGCTGGATCTTGATGTCGGCTTGACCGTCATTGGCGCTTAATCGAAAATTCCCCGTCGTTTGTGAGGCGGCCTCAAAGTCCTGGTATATCCCTTCCTGAATCAATTGAGGATAAATGATTGCGCCGTTGATATTCAAGCCTTCAGCCTTGCCGTACATCAGGACGAGCGGTGACTTGAAGGGCGGAAGAAGATCATTCCGGTCCTGATCCTTGAAGCCTTCGAGTTTTTCTTTTAGATCCTCATAGGCCAGGAGTTTTCCCGTATCTTGCGTGTTATAACGAACGAGGGGTAATTGGGACTTTGGATTTAAAGAGGTGATGACGATCTTTTGTTCGAGCTCTTCCATAAAGTAAGCCTGGGGGAAATAGTTGAAGAACATGGGCAAGTACGGAGGACAGGTGGAATCCAATAAATTTTCCCTGAGCGTTGGTTCGTTTTGTGCCAGTCTTCGCAAACGCGCGGTTTCGGGGCTTTCAAAGAAAAGGTTAAGCCCGAATTCCGATATTCCCATGGAGGAAAGGATGGATCCTGTTTGGGGGTCATTTTCATCGATATGTAAGAGGTGGTAGAGGTGGCCGCGCAGGTTTTCCGGCAAATAAACTCCGCCGAGGATCAGATGGATTCTTAAGGAAGAGGCAGGACTGTTTTTATGACTGGAATATTCCTCAAGGGCGTTCTTGATGAAATAATTGTCACCGATGATGATCGTCTGACTGAATCGGGGCGCCAGGGTGTTGAGGATATAGAGAAGCGAATCCGAGCGCGGGCCGATTTCCGCGGCCGCCAGATTCAGGGCCGGCAGTTTTACGGAAAGGCAATTGATGATGAGCGTTTTTTCTTCAAGGGTGTGATAGAAATGATTTAACAGGACTTCCAGAAAGCGCGCGCTCGCGTTGATTTCCGGCGCCGTGGCCAGGCCAAAGGAAAATGTTCCTGAGGAACCTGAGGAGAGGAGAATGGAGCGGACATCACCGAGCAGATCGCGCGTGTCTATATTATTAAGCGGATGAAAGAGTTTGTTTTTATCGATGACCGGAACGTGCGTCTTAAACGCGTCGATGTCCGTGATTTTATGACCATGAAATCCTTCGTTCTCAAGGATTTTACGATAGAGGGAATTCGTCGCGGCGTGCCTATTAAAGACGCCCACAGCTTTGTTTTCGGAGGACCGGCATAAAGACGCGGGAGCGGCCTTTTGGCAGGAAGCGATGATGGATTGATAGAGGTGTTTTTTAATTTGGTTTTCTAAAAGAACCATTTGATTTCTAAATAATAGAAGTGTTCATTGTCGCCGAACTCCGAACCGCTCTTGCCCCAGAAGAGTTGTGTGCCGGCGGCAATATCCATGTTCTGGATGATGTTATAGCTGACCTCAGGGGTCACGACGACGCTCTTGCCTTCCCAGTCATAAAGGATATAGGTGTTCAATTTAACCAGCGGCGTGAGCCGGTATTGCATCCAGAGGTTTGATAAATATTTTTTTAAAGAAAGGAGTTGCTGGCTTTTGCGGTAGGAAGACGTCAGGGCGGCAGGGTCATTGTCATCGGCGCCGCCGTTGTAGAATTGTTCCAGGAGCGCGTCGAATTTGTCCGAGAAGGTGTAGTCCAGTCCCACGCTCACGCGTGGGAAGCTTCTCTCGTTATCCAGAACCGTATGCGAGATCTCGCCGCGGAACCCTGCTTTTTGGATATAACCGTCAAAGGAAACGCCCATGACGATATCCTTTTTGATCTGCCCGGCGATGAAAGAGACATCGTACGTCTTGATCGTCCGGTACAGTTTCAGTCCCAAACTGGTCAGCTCGCCGTTTTGACCGGGGGCCGCGACAAAATTAACGCCGGAAAGGTCTTCGGGGGCGTAATTAAAATTCAAGGCGTCGATACCAATCCGTTCGTCCCGTTCTATCTCCAGAGGGCTTAAGGTATTGAAGAGATCTAAGGGGCTGTAAAAACGCATCTTGCCCCAATCGACCCCCTGTTTACCGGCCACGATCTGGAATTCCGGTTGGTAATATTTGACAAACGCGCGGTAGAGGGAATGTTTTAAGTAGAGGTGATCGCTATCGACGGATGTCTTGTCAAGATCGATACTGTTGAGTCTGTTCTGGCTTTTGGAGCGGATGAAATTAAAATCCGATCTGTTGGCAAAATCATGGACAATGGCTTCATTGTCTAATGTGAGTTGAAATTGCCAGGGGGAGAGGACTTTTTTTATTTCCAGCCTCAGCCTCTGTAAATCGGCGGTGATGGCCTCTTTGGTCTCCAGAGATTTGGTGGAGGTCAGGAGATTTTTATAATAACCGCTGATGTCCAGTTTGTTTTCTTCGCCGAAGGCGATTCCCGGCCTTTGGGAAAAGAAAGACAGGAGGATGAGGCATAAAAAATATTTTTTCATTGTAACACCTTTCATCATTTAAGCCGCGGGAGTGATTTTTCCATCCTTCAGGTGAATCAGGCGTTTCGCCTTGTTCATAATCATGGGATCATGTGTCGAGAAAATGAACGTGATGCCTTTTTCCATATTGAGTTCCTGCATGAGCTCCAATAGAGACTCGGCTGTCTTGGAATCAAGATTCGCCGTGGGTTCGTCGGCCATGACCACGCGCGGTTCTGCCGCGATAGCCCGGGCCACGGCCACACGCTGTTGCTGTCCGCCGCTCATTTCCTGAGGGAAGCGGTGGATCAGGTCGTCCAGGCCGACCCTTTGCAAGGTGTCGATCGATTTTTTCCTCCGCGTTCTCCGGTTGATTCCCTGGAGCAACATCGTGTATTCGACATTCTCAAGAGCCGTTAGCGTTGATATGAGATTGTAGGCCTGAAAGACAAAACCGATTTTGTGCAGGCGTAAGGTGGTGAGTTTGTGGATATCAATATTCGTGATATCCCGGCCTTCAAAAAGAATCGCCCCCTGCGTCGCTGTGTCCAAGGCCCCCATCAGGTGCAGGAGCGTGCTCTTCCCTGATCCCGAGGGCCCCGCGAGGACCACGAAATCTTTATCGGCAATGGAAAGGCTGATCCCGCGCAACGCCGGGGTCTCGATGTTTTTGCCTGTCGAGTATGTTTTCTTTAAATCAATGGTCTCGATAAGATTCATTCCCACGATACTTTTTCCTTTAACCTTAGGACTTTCGCGTTTGGCGATCTGCTTCGTTGCAGCTTCCGGTGCTCGCTCAACGTACACATCTGTACGCCTCGCTTCGCTCCTCGGCTGCGCCTCGCATCTCATCCAAACGTGAAAGTCCGTAACCTTTAACCTTCACAAACTCCTGATGGCTTCCACGGGTTTCAGGTTCGCCGCGTGGAAGGCCGGATAGATAGAGACGACAATGCTCGTTGTCAAGACTAACATAACGGAGACGGCACTGTGTGTTACGTTTAGAGACGGGTAAATGACGGAATCGATATAGAATGAATTCAAAGCTTTTGTGAATGCCGTTAGATCAATGCCGGTTTTTCCGAAATAGGTGTTGAGGGCCAATCCTAAAAGCAGTCCCATGAGAGAACCAATAGTTCCCAGGAAAAAAGATTCCCACGCCACCATCGTGATGATTTCTTGACGTTTTGTCCCTAAGGCGAGGAGTATCCCGAACTCCCGGGTGCGTTCCAGAACGCCCATGAGGACCGTATTGAGGATGCCGATGGCCACAACGATCATAACGACAAAAACAATAATCCAGATAAATCCATTATCAAATTCGATCCACTGTTGGAAGCTGGGAGAGACTTCCTGCCAGGGAAGGATTTCTAAATCAGAATTTTGAGGAAGGATATCCTTGAGCTTCCGGGCGGTTGTTCGGGATTCTGCCGCCGGATTTAATCTTATGGCTATCTCGGAGATGGCCCTGGGCATGACAAATAATTCTTGCGCGGCGCGCAGTGTGATGAGGGCAAGTCCTTTGTCGATTTCTTCCGTTCCCGTGTCGAGAAGCCCTTGGATGATAAAGGCGCCGGAAGCGATACTGCCGTCCAAAGCCTGCGACATGAGGACGATTTTATCATCAATCGAGACGTTTAAATTCTTCGCGAGGGTCGCGCCCAGGATAATGCCCGAATCCCTCTCCATGTCCAAAAAGGCGCCGGTCTTGATCCGGCGGTGAAGGGTGCTGACGCTGCTTTCTTTTTCCGGATCAACGCCCAGGATCATAACGCCTGAGGACGATTCTGAAGAACTGACCAGACCTACGGCTTTTATCCGTGGAGCGTTGGCTTTAATCTGAGCGTTTTTTTCAAGGGCAACTAACAGAGTTTCGGGATTGAGGAGGTGTGTTTCTAACTTTTGACTTTGATGAAATCCTTTTTGATGGATCTGGATATCCGAGGTCAGAAGGGAGGTGTAGTTTTCAATCATTTGCCGATGGGCGCCTTCCACAAAACCCCAGATAAAAATAAGAGCGCCGACACCAAATCCGACGGCGGAGATCGTAATGCAAGAACGTCTTTTACTACGTGTGATGTTACGCCACGCTATCTTCAGGAAGGTCATCATTATGGGATTTTCTGTAAATTTGTCAGGGTAAAGAGATCTTCATCCAGGGGCGCATTGTATTCGACGTCCATTAATTTTATGATGGTCGAATGCCCTTCTTTGATCCGGGAGGTCATGGCCCAAACCTTGGGAATGACGCGGTCGGATACCTGCCCGATGTCCGAATAATCCAGGACTTTAATTAATCTGCCTTTCTCGTTGTAGTATTCCTCTTTTAAGGGAACCGCGTCCGATGACCTGACCCAACGGTATATTCTCCCCCAGATGACAGAGGCCCCGGGGTTGGGGATCAGCTCAATCTTGGAAGTGACGTGTCCGTCTAAAATTTCTTCGGCAATCAAGGTGTGTGTGTAGTCATTAACGATACTGCTCTCTTTAACCAAGTCCTCATTGGCAAAATCGCTGCCCATCCACGGCTGGAGCATCATGGAAGGAGGAATCTTGATAATTTTTTCTACATTGGGTAAATAATTCCACATTTCATTTTTGATGCGTAATGTCCCGATGCCGGCCTCTTTGGCGGGAGAAAGAATGCGGATAAACATTTTGTCTCTGCCTCGACTGTACACCTGAAGTTTTAATTCTCTTTCCCAGCGGGGCGTCGAGATCCGCATGGTGTAGATGCCTTTGTTGGATTCTCCGCGCATGAGATCATCGGAACGTTTTATGAGATCAGAAGCATCCTGGGCTTCAGCATAGCTGAATCTTGCCGTTGGAAGAATAAGAAAAATGAGAAATAAAATGACCGTAAAAATTCTTAGTTTCATAATTGACATCCTATTTGCCGCTATGCTAGCATACCCCTAATTCTTATGCAAATTTAATATTGAAAAATTGACTGTTAATGTCGTCTTCGAATCTGTCGAGAAAGGCAATTCCGCGCTTGGTCATCAATACGTGTGTTAAAGTTCAGTATCGAATCTTCCAGTCTTTTATTAACAACCTTTTTTCTTCCCGTATTCGATCTTTTTCTTATCCCAAGCACAGAACAGCAAGAATTTACAAGAATAAATCAAATAGTTCCATGGATCATTCTTGAGAAGTTGATAAGATAAACGCTAAAATTCCCTAGATCTCACCTCCCCAAGCTGGAAAAATTTAGGCCTTCATGGAAAAACTCATATTTAAGAAAGTTACGCTGCAAGAAGAAGCATTGATGGAGCAGATATTCCGTCTCCGTTTGCATGTTTATGGAAGGGAATGCGGTTTTATTAATGAAGAGGACTACCCTAATGGTCTGGAAACGGATGAATACGATCCTCACGCTCTGCATTTCGCCGCGATTAATTCTCAAGGAGAGGTCATTGGTTCATTGAGGATGATCATCCCCGACACATTGAAACTGCCTGTGGAGAAACACTGTTCTCACTCGACGCTTAACAAAAGATTAAAGCCGGATTATGCCTTTGCTGAGATTTCAAGGCTGGTTGTCAGTAAGAAATTAATTAAAGCCAGAAATCATGCCTTGGATACCGGTCATTTACTACAAACTGGATTTAATAACCTCTGTAAAGCCAATAGTTTGGAAATTTTAGAGAGAGCGAAACCCTTGGCCTTTGGATTATGTAGAGAGGTCTTTAAAGAGAGTGTCCAAAGAGGTATTACTCACTGGTATGCCTTAATGGAAAAAAGTCTTTGGTATCTTTTACGTATTCATGGATTTACATTTGAATGTGTCGGGGGGGAGATTGATGTCTACGGCCCGGTTAAACCGTATGTCGGCAAAGTCACAGATTTTGAAAAAGCCATAAAGAATTTTCAACTTAAGCATAGTTGGACAGCTTTAAAGACTCAAAACCATCCATCCTTATCTTCAGAAACGTCTTTCCACTTCTCCGAGCACCTTGTTGGTGTTTAGTATTTCTTATTCTAATGACAGGACTTGCCAAAGTAATACTCCAAATCCTGCCGGCCGTTTCTGCTTTATTTCAATTTAGACTATTGTTGTATCTTATGGATTGACATGAGATTGCAACCATGTTAGACTTGAAACGCTATGGAAAATTTTATATTCAAAAAAGTGAATCCTGAAGAAACTGAGCTGCTTAAGCAGATTTACCGGTTACGTCTGGAAGTTTATGGCCGAGAATGTGGATTTATCAAAGAAGAGGATTATCCGGAAGGATTGGAAACAGACGAATACGATGAGCAGTCTGTGCACTTTGCGGCTTTGGGACCTGGTCAAGAGGTTATCGGCACGATGCGGATGATTTTACCGGGACGCCTCAAGCTTCCGATTGAAAGGCATTGTCCTGAAATTAAGGTCGCTAACGAAGAGGTTTCGGGAGTTCATGTCGCTGAGATTTCCCGTCTTGTCATCAGCAAGAGGCTGCGTCGGAGAAAAAATGACGGTTTGTTTTATGAGCCGCAGGTGGAGGACAAGAGGGTGGTGGATGAAGAGGGCAGAGAATTCTTGCGCCGTACGAAACCTATGGCTTTTGGATTGTATAGAGAGTTGTATCAGGAGAGTAAACGAAAAGGAATCACCCATTGGTATGCATTAATGGAAAAGGGCCTTTGTTTGCTTTTGCGTATTCATGGGTTTGCGTTTGTGTGTATTGGTCCAGAGGTTGATGTGTATGGGGCTGTCTATCCTTACTTGGGGAAGATATCTCAGATAGAAGAAGATGTGCGTAAGAAATTCCCCAAATTTTTTTGTTATTTTGCTGAAACCCTTGAGACGAAACATCTGGAATCATAGCAAATTCTTGATGAATACTTTTAAGACTTGGTTGGAGGTGATTTTTTTAAGAAACACCGGCTCGCATCGTCTCGCGTATCATTAAGGAAGATGTAGCGCTGGTTAATAGTAATTTTTATCCTTTCATGCCCTTGACCAAATCTCTTATTTTTGAAGCCTTTTCTCGGATAGCGGACGCCTATCCCCAGAGAGAAGCTATCACCTTCCAGAAAGACAATCAGTATAAAAATCTGACGTATGGCCAAGTACTCCATGAGGCGACTCGGTTCGGCGAGATTCTCCAGCAGGCAGGGGTTGGTCCCGGTTCCAAAGTTTCTCTGGTGTTGGAAAATCAACCTGAGTTTGTGATTTCCTTCTTGGCTGTTTTGTATGCCGGGGCAACCGTGGTTCCTCTGGATATTCAATATTCGGCCCAGCAGATCAAACAACTTATTTCCCATTCAGATTCCAAAATCCTCATTGTGACAGAAAAGATTTATCCCAAGTTAAAAGAAGATTTGAAAGACATTGAGATGTTTGTCGTGGATTCGAAATCTTTTCAGGAAAAACTGAGGACGCGTGGTCCTGAGAACAAACTTGATATCAATATCGACGAGAATTCCTTGGCCGTACTGTTTTATACCTCAGGCACTTCCGATTTGCCCAAGGGAGTTATGCTGACACACGCCAATCTTCTTTCTAATGTTCGTTCGATAGAGCAGTTGCACATCATTACAAGAGATGACCGTGTGGTCTCGATTCTGCCGTTACACCACGCGTACGCTTTAACCACCACCCTCATTACACCATTGCTTTTAGGGGCCCGGATCATCTTTCCTCCTGGAATAGCTTCGGTGGATTTGTTGACTTGTATGCGTGAAACGCAAAGCACGGTTTTTGTCGGGGTGCCTCAAATATATGCTTTGATGCATCGGTCTATCAGAGAAAAGTTAAAATTGATTTCATTCCCTAAGAAAATCGTACTGTTTTGTTTGGAAAATATTTTCTACGCTATTCGGAGAAAATTTAAGTTTAATCTGAGCAAAGCGCTTTTTAAAGATATGCACAAAGCCTTTGGGCCAACCCTGCGTTTTATGGTATCCGGCGGGGCGAGGCTGGATCCGGACATCGCCAAGAATTTTTTAAAGTGGGGGTTCACGATACTTGAGGGGTACGGTCTGACAGAGACATCGCCCGTGGTGTCATTTAATCCTCCGGATAGAATAAAGATAGGTTCCGTCGGTAAGTCCATGCCGAATGTGGAGATAAAAATTATCGAACCGAATGAAAATGGAGTTGGGGAGGTCGCGGTTAAAGGCCCCAACGTCATGGCAGGGTATTATCATATGGAGCGTGAGACTGAAGAGGCTATAAAAGATCGTTGGTTTTTTACGGGGGACTTGGGTTATTTGGATAAAGACAGATATCTTTTTCTTACCGGAAGGAAAAAGGAACTTATTATTTTAAGTAACGGAAAGAACATCCATCCCGATGAGATAGAAAAATACTATGGACAGAATCCGTTTATTAAAGAAATTGGTGTTTTGGCGGTAAAGGATACAACGTCTTTTAGCGGCGTCGAGCATCTGGCCGCCATCATCGTCATGGATGAGGATTATTTCAAGCAAAGATCCGAAATGAATATTCGTGACAGATTAAAGTGGGAATTGGATAATTTGTCGGCGAAACTGCCGAGTTATAAACGCATCAAAGGATTTATGATCAGCCAGGATCCTTTGCCTAGGACGCGCTTAGGAAAGCTCATGCGTTATCAGCTTCCGAAGATTTATGATAGGGTATCCAACGAGTCTAGATTGCCAAAAGAAGGGCAGAACCCAAAAGAGATTGTGGGGCAGTTTTCAGAGCTTTCTAAATCGGCTCTGGCCTTCCTTCAAGAGAATTTTAAAAGAGAGATTAATATTAAGGATCACCTGGAACTAGATCTTGGTCTGGACTCTTTGGGGCGGGTGGAACTCCTTTTGAGCTTACAAGAACGTCTAAACTTGAATATGTCGGATGAAGAAGCCATGGATTTCTTTATGTGTAATACGGTTGAAGACCTTTTGTCAAAACTGAGGGCTTTTGCGCCCCATGACACTCGTCTGATCAATGAGGAGCATACTATTGCCTGGGAAAATGTCCTGAAGGAAGATCCGCAGGTGGATACCTTAAGTAAGGTTAATATTAACCCCAGTCTCTTATATGGCGTTGTTAATATTATTATAATAAGTTTTATAAAAATATTTTTCCGGGTTTTCTTTTTACTGCGTGTCGAAGGGCGTCAGAATTTAAAGAGAGAAGGCCCCTATGTGATATGTCCTAACCATACAAGTTATTTGGATGGATTGTTTGTCTTGAGTGCCCTGCCGATGCGGATAGCTTTAAAAACTTATTTTGTAGGGCTGAGTGAATTCTTTGAACACCCTTTCTTAAGGGGGATTACGAAAACGGCGCGTCTTATTCCTATGGAGGCGAGCTTTAACTTAGTCGAGGCGCTCAAGGCGTGTTCCTATGTGTTAAGACATGAAAAAATTGTCTGCTATTTCCCTGAAGGGCAGCGGTCCATTGATGGAGAGGTGAAAGAATTTAAGAAAGGCATCGGGATTTTGATCAAAGAGTCGAATGTCCCGGTTGTGCCGGTATATTTAGAAGGGGCTTTCCGTACGTGGCCGCGCGGACAACGTCTCCCAAGATTGGCGCCTATTAAGGTCAGATTTGGACGTTTGTTGCCCGTTGAATCGCTGGAAATGGGTGTTATTAATGAAAAAGAGATATATGACGTCGTAGCCAAGAATTTGCGTGAACAGGTTATTAACCTCAAAAAAAAATTTTCCGAAAAGGGTAAAGTAGAAGGAGTAAGTAAGACGTGAATTAATCCTCTTTAAATTTATGAGCTTCCCGCATTTTCAATGAAACAATGTTGACGCAATATCCAACAATCCTGCCTAGAAGAAACTTTTCAAGAAAAAAATAAAAATTATTTCTAATGTATCGTAACTCTATCAATTTCAAAAGGTTGAGATTGAGTTAAAATATCGACAATTATTTGACAAATAGTCAAACATATGTTAAGCTTTCATTATCCTCCCCAGTTCCCCCCAAAAAAAAGAAACTAAAAATCATGTTTCATCACAAAACACCAGTATCTTTCCTACAAACAATTTTGAGAAATTCATCTGAAATGTTATTTCTTGTCCAGAAAGATTCTAAAAGCATATCGAGTGTTAATAAAAATAGGGGAGCGTTCTTCTATGAGAAAGACAGAAGAATGCCGATGTCTAAAGAGGATGAGATGGCCGGTATTGCTGATATAGCCTTGGCTATCGGTTTGTGCGGCGATGAAGAGAGGCTTTTTTTTGCTTATCTGGGAAACGCTTCCCTATGAAAACCAGTAGTTCAAAATGAAAAAAGAAAGGAGAAACTCATGGTGAAACGAATTGCGATGATCGGATTAGTAGGGGTGTTGTTGATGGCAACAACCTATGTGATGGCCGAAGAAGTCTTGGCGACGCAAAAAGGGGTCAAATATCACAAGGAAACATGCCGCCTGATCAAGAACAAAGACAATGCCACCAAGATGGAAAAATCAGAGGCAGTCCACGCGGGTTTAGAACCTTGCCGGAAGTGTTATAAAGAAGACCTGGCAGCGGCTTTACCGGCGACGTCCTCAGCGGCAGTAACGGAATCAAAGTAATACTGTTGGTGAAGAAATAAAGAGTCGGTTAACAATAAAATCCTGAAGGGATGTTCATGATCTTTTTAAGGGAAAAGAGACAGTATCATTTAGGGGATGAAAAAAAGGGGAAAACGAGTGATACGGCATGGGCATCCCGGAGGGATTAAAATGGATTAATGATAGTAAGGAATAAATCTATGCGTAGATGTAAATACGTTTTTTATATTTTGATTTCTATGGTACTGCTTTGTACGAACCAGGCGCGAGCGTTTGTTGTTATCAATGAAATTTTGGCTGATCCCGCGGCAGGTTTGAATGGGGACGCAAATCGTGACGGGGTTGGTTCTTCTTCCCAGGATGAGTTCATCGAACTGTTGAATTATGGGTCAAACACTGTTGATCTCTTCCAGTGGACGTTGAGTGATGCCACAAAAATCAGACATGTTTTTCCGTCGGATACGTTATTATCACCCTATCAGTATTTAGTTGTTTTTAGCGGCGGAACGCCCTCCTTGGTAAGTGTTCAATGGCAGAGTGCTTCTACGGGCAGCTTGGGGTTAAATAATACGGCAGACACCATCACTCTAAAAAATGGGGAGGCCACTGTTATCGATCAAGTCGTCTATGGCAGTTTAGCAGGGCATGATGAATCGATTGCGCGATATCCAGAGGGCAGCGGGACAGAGTTCGTCCGGCATTCAGATCTGTTTGGATCCGAGGGAAATCTTTTTTCACCCGGGAAAAGTGTTCATGGAGGGCCGATAGATCCTGGTGATAATGTTACCACCAGTAATCTCCAGGCAACCGCTTCTGTGCCAGAATGGCCTTCGCTTATTTACTTTGGTTTAGGATGGTGTTCATTGTGGGCGTATACCAGAAAAGTTAAGCACCCCCGCTAGAGAAGGAAAATATGTCGTGAGAAAAGGGTAATTATTTTTTCGGTGATGGGGGACATTTAACTGGTCTTAAAATGATTTTTAGATGTTCGGCGGGGATGAGGTATGTCCAGAAGCGTTCGTAAGTAAGAGGACATTTATTGAAGACTTTATGCAAGAATAGACGTCGAAAACGGACGTGAAAAGTGACTTCGCGGGATATGAGTTCAAACTTTTTCCCCATTTGCCAGCTTCCGGAATTGGACGCCAAGAGTTCATCAAAAGAAAAATAACCGAAGTAGAGTTTGTGATAAGGGCTTTTGGCGAGCCACGCCGAATGGTGGGGTACTTCAATATAAATTTCTCCTTGGGGATGACATACACGATGGAGTTCATCGATGGCCGGGTGAAGGTCATTCAAGTGTTCAATAACGTGATGACAAATAATTTTCTTAAATTGATTATCGCGGAAAGGCCAGGGGGCGCGGTTAATGTCATGCACGACGTCAGGCCGGTGTTGCGGTTCGATATCCACGGTCACGGCCTCAGGATGAGATTTCCCGGCATGACCGATGATCAGTTTTTCTTTGCCTTGACATTCGAAATAATTCATGGGCGTATTCTAACAGAAAAAACAGGTACGGCTACTGAAAAATGGGGGTTGTTTCGGCGTTTTACCAAACGTTAACGCATGTCAAAGAAATTCATCAAAGGGCATCTGTTATTTTTATTAGAATTCAGAAAAAAAGCTGTAAGATTTCTTAATTTCAGTATAATGAATCGACCTCAAGATCTATCTGATGTTGGGACGCATAATAGGTTGAAAGGACCGATTCTAAGATGAAACAATTATTATTTAAGGTTTCAGCGCTTGTTTTAGGCGTTGTGATTTTCTTTGCCATCGGAGAAGTTTGTTTCAGAATCTTCCGTCCGTCCGTTAATCCGCTCACCGAGATTGTGCAGGTGAATCCAGAATATTTGTTGATCCCCCATTCTGTCAAGAACGGCGTTTCTTCGGTTGAAGGAGAATTTAAGTATACTGCTCATGTCAATGCCTTTGGTTACCGCGGAAAAGATTTTAAAGCGGTCAAGGAACAGGGTGTCCTTCGTGTCTTTGCCGTCGGGGATTCCTTCACGTTTGGCGTGGGTGCTGAAGATGATCAGACCATTCCCTCCCTTATTGAGCACTATTTGAATTCCCATAATTTCAAAGCGGAAGTCATTAATGCCGGCGCCGGCCACACGTCTCCGATCACGCATTATGTGAATCTGCGGTCGATCCATATGAAATATCGCCCGGATGTGGTTCTTTTGCTGTTTGATTTGACGGATCTGGGGGATGACTGGCGTCAAGAGCAAACGGCGGTCTATGACAAAAAGGGTGAACTGATTGGTTTTCATCCCATGTATAAAAACGGTAAACGCGATTGGTGGATCACGTGTGTTCATTTCAGTGAGTTCTGCAAGTGGATCAATAACAAAATTGTGCGCAGCTTTAAGAAAATTAAACTGTTAGGATTTAAAAGTTACGTTAAAGCTATTCAGGAAGGAAAACGGGCCAAGGCTGAGATCATCAATTCCTCTGAGATCACTTCAGAGGAAGTGCAAATGGAATACGATGGCCTGGTGATGTTGCGCGGAAGGGAGAAGAAAGCGCTGATTGACAAAAATTGGACGCGGACCGCCGGGTATCTGACAAAGATCAAGACATTACTAGAGGCGCAAGGGATCCCGCTCATGATCGTTATGTATCCGCATGGAATTTATGTCGGAAAAGATCAATGGAATGAAGGCCGACGTACATGGGGTTTTGAACAGGGTAAATTATATACCGACTTTTACCCATTTGAATTGGTTGAAGGGTACGCGCAAGAGCAGGGAATCCCTTTTATTAATACCCTGGATTCTTTCCTTCAGCAAAAGGAACAAAAATTCTTTTATGATTGGGATGGTCACATGACCCCGGCGGGTTATGCCGTCGTGGCTGATGGCATCGTTACCAGTCCTGTGTTTCAGCATGTGCTGGCCGAGGCTTGGGGAAGGGTGGAGAAATAATGCCTTTATTCACTCCTTTAACCGCTTGGTTTTGTAAGAGAGGAGAGATTATGAGAAAATGGAATTGGCTGATTTTGTGGTTTTGCGTTCTTTTTTCAGGATGTTCGACGGTCAATCATCGGATCAGCAAACAATTTGATCAGTATTTTCAGGCCCCTAAAAGAATTGCCGTGATGCCTCTGGATGTGAAGATTTACCAACTGACAGCGGGCGGTGTGGATGAATACATGGAGGAATCGACAATGCAAGCGAAGAAAAATATCACAGAAGCCGTTTACGAGGAATTAGGTTCAATGCCATTTGTCCATTTGAATGCCTTTGATGAAGCCGCACTCAGTGAAGAGAAAAAAGAATATTTTTGGGAACAACAAGGGATGTTCAAAGCGGTAGCCCACAGTATTATCGACCATACGTATGTCCCGGGGACGATTTTACAGAGTAAAGTGGAGAATTTTGATTACACCTTAGGTGCTGAGGCGCAAGAATTAGGGCGGATTACCCAGGCTGAAGCCTTGTTATTTTGCGTCGGTCGAAATTATATCTGGACTGCGGGCCGCACGGCTTTATATATATTCGCCACGGGGATGATCGGTCAGAACGCGAATGCCTTTGTGCCTGCCGGCAATGAATATTTTCTTGTTTCGCTGGTTGATGCCAAGACAGGGGATGTCCTGTGGTTCAATGTTGTCCCGATGCCGGGAGACCTGAGAAATGAAAAGATTGATAAAAAATTGGTTAAATGGATGTTTAAAGATTTTCCTGCAAAGTTGAAATAAGGGGAGGCCTCAGTGCGTCAAAGTGGGAAAAATTTTTATGCTCTCGTTTTAATTGGAATTCTCGGTCTCTGTCTTTCTTCGTGCGCGTCAACGCATATAAAGAATATCAATGAGGGGCAAGGGTTACAATTGGATAAAGATGAGGCGGCCCTGTGGAAAGAGGTGGAAGAATTTCAAGTAAGCCTCCATAAAGGCGGGTTTATCTATGAGGATAGTGCGCTCAACGCGTATGTTAATGAGGTTCTGCATAAAATAGTTGGAGATCTGGAAGAGAAGCATAGTGTCAAATTACAGGCGTATGTGATCAAGGATCCCTTTTTTAATGCCGCTTGCTATCCTAATGGGGTCGTTCATGTCCACACCAGCGTGTTGGCCAGTCTGGATAATGAGGCCCAATTGGCGACCATCCTGGCTCATGAGGCCACCCATTTTATAAATCGTCACGCCTTGCGGACAAAACGGTCGATCATCAATAAATCAGCCTTTTATAAATTTTTTGATTTATCTACCGCCGGCTTGGCCGGAGCGGTTGGGGACTCCTTGAGGCTCGCGCGATTACTTGGCGGGCTTGGCATCGAAGGAACGGTTTTTGGTTATATGCGTGAGCTGGAAACCGAAGCGGATGAGAACGCCTTTCGGTTGATTATCCAGGCGGGCTATCATCCGGAAGAATCCAAGAAGGCTTTTGAAAGGTTGTACGACGCTACAAAAGAGGAGAAAATTAAGGTTCCGTATTTTTACCAATCGCATCCTAAAGTTTTGGCACGGATTAAAAATTTCGAAGGCCTGATCAATGATCTTGCGGCTAAAGATAAAACCGCGTTGAAGGGCGAACGCAATGAAGAAATATATAATCAAATGGTTAAAAATGTATTACTGGATAACCCAAGATTATTATTTAAATTGAACAATAATCTTCAGTTGGCCAGAGGACAAATCGAACGTTATAACCGTCTTTATCCTGATGATTACCAGGGGTACGATTTGTTAGGTGAGGTCAATCTGCTTCAGGCGGAGGAGAAAAAACAAGAGAAAAATAAATCCCGGCGTCCTCCCAAAGAAGCAAAGGAGATTAATTATATCGAAGAAGCCGTGCTTGCTTTTACCAAGGCGATAGACTTAAACCCGGATTATTCAGAAACCTATCGCAATTTAGGTATGTTGTATTACAAAAATCATAATAAAGAAAAATCTAAGCCATTGTTCGCTAAATATTTGGAATTAAATCCCAAGGCGAGAGACGCGGGTTACATAAGGGGGTATATGAATGAATAAGAAAATGATAATTTTCCTGGGGTGGTTTCTTTTGGCTCTTGGTATGACAGGATGCGCTATTTGGAAGCCGGTGACCCAGGGACACAATGGCTGGAAGGCAGAAGATTTTACTGCAGACCTTCCGGTCGGTTGGGTGAGAAGTTCGGCGCCGGACTGTTTATTGATATTGACCAAAGACGGCGTTTATTTGCAGGAAATCACTTTTTCAAAGACCAAGACAGAAAAAGAGCTGACTTTCAGTAAGAAGAAAATCACCCAGGACATGTTGCTCCAGGAGATCGCGGACATTACTGTCAATGAAATGACATTAAACCAGGCTTATAAAAATTTTGAGTTAATGGATAATAAGCCGGTTCGTTTGGGTGGCCTGGATGCCTTTCGATTGGTGTATACTTTTAGAAATGATGATTTCTTGAGATATAAATGCGTTCACTATGGATTTCTTTATAAGAAGAAATATTATGAAATCCAATATTTAGCCACGGTCCAACATAATTTTCAAAATAGTGAAAAGAATTTTGAACGTTTTATTGATTCTTTTACAGTGCGGACAACACGCTCAGCAGATCAAATAGCTCATTAAACTTTCTTAATGAGTCTTCAGTTTTGTCTTGTTCAAAATGAAGGGCATCTTCCTGGAAAGTGCTTTGATTTTTTTTGAAGCTGTGTTATAAATATTCCCAAAATTAGAGGCGAATTCTTTGGGTATAGAACTCAGGTATGCCCGCGATCACGTTTAACTTTGTCACGAAAGGCCATTGTATGCTGGAGTTTTTAAAGAAGGTTCTCAGTAGAGATAATACAGAGATGGGGGAATTTGCTAATAAGACCGTTTTGATCGTTGACGATAATCCGGTTGACCGAAAGATTATCGAAAAAACCCTCACTAAGTTGGGTTGCCGGGTTTTACTTGCTGAAGATGGAGAGAAGGGGTTGCAGATGGCCATTTCGCAAAAACCTGACATTATTCTTTCCGACTGCAATATGCCTAAAATGGATGGTGTTGAAATGTGCCTGAAATTAAGGGAGCATGAACGAACCAGAGATGTCCCTGTAATATTTTTGACAGGAGTAAATTCTCCCAAAAAGGTCGTTGAGTGCTTTGAGTTAGAAGCGTATAACTATATGTGCAAACCGATTAATTCTAAAATTCTCTCTTCCCAGATTAAAGAAATTTTGCAAGAGCATTTAATTTCCTCTTAGTGTATTCAGAGCAACAATCAAAGAAAATCCCTAACGACAAAGGAACCGCCGATGTTTGACATTAAATTGATTCGAGAAGAGCTGGAGACTGTTAAGAAAGGTCTTGCAGCTAAAGGGGCGAAGATCATTCTTGATGACGTTCTTCAAAAGGACAAAAAAAGGCGCGATGTCTTAACGGAATTAGATCAGTTGCGCAATGAAAAAAATTTGGCCAATGAGACTATTAGTCTGTTTATTAAAGAAAAAAAAGACCCCAAAGAACAAATTGCGGCTATGAAAGTTGTTTCTTTGAGAATCGCTGAATTAGAGCCTCAAGTGAAAGATTTAGAGGCAGAGATTAATAGTTGTTTATTGGGAATCCCTAATTTGCCGCATCCTTCCGTGCCCATAGGCGGGCCGGAGTCTAATAGAGAGGTACGATGCTGGGGGGATCCCAAACATTTCGATTTTAAGCCTAAAACGCATATCGAAATCGCTGAGGATCTCGATATCATAGATTTCAAACGGGCGACCAAGATTTCGGGGTCACATTTTATTTTATTTAAAAAAGCCGGGGCGCGTTTGGAAAGGGCTTTGTATAATTTTATGTTGGATATCCACACCGCGGAACATGGATACACCGAGGTATTCCCTCCTGTCTTGGTCAACCGACAGTCCATGACAGGAACAGGCCAGCTTCCCAAGATGGAAGAGGATATGTATAAGTTAAAAGATGATGACCTTTTTTTGATTCCAACGGCAGAAGTCCCTGTAACGAACATCCATCGAGACGAAATCTTCAATGAGGACGAATTACCTGTTTATTATGCCGCGTATTCGCCTTGTTTTCGCCGAGAGGCGGGATCCTACGGGAAGGATACAAGAGGATTGGTTCGTGTTCACCAGTTCGATAAAGTGGAATTGGTTAAGTTTGTGAAACCTGAGACGTCGTATGAGGAACATGAGAAGTTGGTGGCTAACGCTGAGAGAATATTTCAACTGCTGGGTCTGCCCTACCGAGTTGTTTTATTAGCCAGTGGGGACATGAGTTTCGCCGCGGCCAAATGTTATGATATCGAGGCCTATGCCGCAGGCATGGAAAGATGGCTCGAGGTTTCCAGTTGCTCAAATTTTGAAGATTTTCAGGCAAGACGAGCCAACATCCGGTTTAAAGGGAAAGAGACGAAAAAAACAGCTTTTGTGCACACGCTCAACGGATCAGGGGTTGCCTTGGCGCGGACGCTGGCGGCATTGATTGAGAATTATCAGAATGAAGATGGCAGTGTCATGATCCCTCTTGTTTTGCAGCCGTACATGGGGGGATTGAAAAGAATAACAAGAGATTAAAAGCTTTTTGATGTTTTGTAAATTTTCTGTAAAAAGATGTGGAACCAACAAGAAGGGAGGTCAGGATGGGAGATTTTTTAATCGGTTTGATTAAAATTTTTTTAGCGACGTTACTTATTCCCGTTGTCATAGCCTCAGTGCTTGGTTTTCAGAATCACCTGACAACCTATCCGATGGAGTACCAGGATTTTTTCCTGTGGGGTGTCATGGCCTTTCTTTTGGTCTTTCTTTTTGCCTATCAATTTTGGGGTGTATATGAATTTGGCCAGAAGATCATGGGGGATATATTTAAATTTTCCGCGCCTTTCAATAGCATTATTTCTTATGTCCTGCCATTTTATTTTATTATTATTATGTTTCTTTTTTATGCCACAACGGAATTTCTTGGAATTAAACGCTACGATCCCTATTTTATGTTTTTTTCAGGATTTAGTCTCGCCATGCACACGTTTCTCTCAGCGCAGGACCTGCAGGAACAGGAAAAAACACCGGTGAAGCCATCGTATTTGTTGACGATTTGTGTTGTTGTTATTTTGAATATTGTTCTAATGGTTTTGTTCATGGATCTGATTCTCGGAAAGTGGACTTTTCCGGCATTTTTTGAAACAACATGGCAGGGAGTACAGAATAAATATGACTTTATTTTGCACCAGATGATTGATGTGAAGTGATGATGAAGGGATATCGTCCGCGAACGGGTATCACGCTTCGTTAATTTCTTGCCCATCCCAAATATTTTTATTCATATTTCCTGAAATCGATTCCATTGACAGGGATTTTATTTGATGTTATATTCGGGCCTGATTTTTGGTCATTGATCTGCGGCCAGTGTAAAATCTTTAGGGAGTCCTATCAAATTATCGGAGAGGTGGCTGAGCGGTTGAAAGCGGCGGTCTTGAAAACCGTTGTGCCGAAAGGTACCTAGAGTTCGAATCTCTACCTCTCCGCCAGTCTTTAAGTAAACCCCTCTGATGGTGAATGTGATTTAAATAGGCCCGAATAGAGAAGGATTAGAATGCTTTAGATCCCAAGGCCGATAACAAGCGTTTCTGATAATGAAAACTGTTACAAAAGCAAGAATTTTAAATGCTTTAGGGTTATTTAATATCGTACGATCCGTATCTTATCAACGGGATTTGTCCAATCCTGGGATTTTAAATTTTTATAAGAATTTTATTAAGAAAGATTCCCTTTGTTTTGACGTCGGTGCCAATATCGGTAGAGTGACAGATGTTTTATTACATCTTGGCGCCAGGGTGATTGCCGTAGAGCCGAATCCGGAGTGTGTTCGATATTTGAGATCGAAATATCGCTTAAATAAACGAGTCATTGTCGTTTCCGGTGCGTTAGATGCCGTTGTCGGCAGGAAGAAACTTTATTTGTGAGAGGTTAACTCTTTATCAACCTTGGCGCCAGATTGGATAAAGGCATGCAAAGAAAGCAAAAGATATGATGAATTCAATTGGAATGAGCAGGTTGAAGTTGAGGTGGATACTTTGGATAGTTTGATTAAGAAGTACGGTCGGCCGGAATATTTGAAGATTGATGTGGAGGGAAATGAATACAATGTTTTAAAGGGCCTTAGTTGCGGAGTCCCTTTAGTTTCTTTAGAAATTTGCCCGGAGACTATGTCTTCGACCCAGAATTGCATAAATTATTTGTCTTCTATCATTGATATGCGCTTTAATCTTTCGTCCGGAGAAACTGCCTTGAAATTTGATTTACCAGAATGGATTACGGCAACTGAGATGGTGGCGACATTAAAGGGGAGCCCCAGATTCGGTTATTTGTGGGCTCGGTTAACGTTTTGATAAAATATCTTTGATGTAAGCCAAAACATATTGAGCGGTTGTCTAAGAATATGATATTCTTATGTCATGTTATCGCTGAAATCTTATAACTAATTGCGCCTCTTTGGCTTGTAGTGTTCGCCTGGCGTCCACGATAACCCGCCAGATGTTCTTTCAATACGGGGATTTATGAATCCTCAAGTTTCCTTCTATACCTCAATCCATGAAATCTGACAAAAATAGAAACAAAATAATCTTAAAAATTCCTAAATATGTTAAATGGATTGCGATTGTTTTTCTCATTTTTTCGCCGGTTCTTCTGATTATGTTAATTTTCTCCCCATTGACTTCTCGAAGATCTTCCAAGAGTCATTTGCGGCCATATCGATTATCTGAGAATCTTGACCGAGAAAGTATCGGTTTCATTATTGATAAAATGAGAGAGGATCAAGAGTTCCAGTTTTATTTCTTTGTCTTGGACCCGGAACATATCGATAGAATATCAGGGGACATTTTTCATCTTCTTAGCGAGAACCGGGACAAATCTTTTCTGCTCTATCAAATTGAGCAGTTAAAAAAAGCGGTTAATTCGATGAAACAGGTCTTTGATTCTGTGGAATTTCCTGAGGACTATTTTGAAAATCCCGCCCTTCATCCAGAGTTAAACCAACTTGTTTGGCAGTTTTTATTAGAGGATTTTAAATTGACCGTTTTGGGGTTATGTTACAAGGCGACTTATGATACGAATTTTGCCCTTCAGTGGGATAAAAAAGATCAGTCTTTTGCTCAGAAACTAATAACAATTTATTTGAAATTAAAGCAAGGTGATAATCGTACAGTTGATTTCGATTAATCTGAAGACTGGAGTGTATGAGCGTTGGTTAATATTCAGACGATTATGATATACTCCTTATGATGACTTACAGGAGGAAGAAATCGAATTTAATATTGGCAATTTAATTTATTTCTTTTTAGAATCAATAGAAAAAATAATTTTAATCAAAGTTTTACGCGATGAAAAATAGCCAGAATAAAAATATTATTATGTCCTCCATAGAGGATGCCTCAATCTTTAGGAAATTTACTGTTTTATTCCTCCTGATGTCTGTCATTCCCGTGAGTATTCTTTATTATTTTTATCTTCAGATCAAAGAAACGGGGCAAGTTCAAATTACGGAATCTAATTTGAATATAACACTTACCTTCGTTGTGTTTGGATCGATCGTTGGTTTTTTTGCTATGCGTTCTGTCTTGAAGAAACTCATGACGATAACACAGACCAATCGAGAAGCACTGGAAGGCATGTTGAGTCCAAGCAAAATTAAAGAATTGAGCCGTGAGCAAAATGAATTAACAGTCTTGGCCAGGTCTTTTTCCGCGATCACGATGAAGTTGGAAGAAAATATTAAGAATTTAGAGTCGACAAAGAAAACTCTGCATACTGTGATGGGGAAAGTTGGCCAAGGGATTTCAAACAAGCAGAATATCGACTCATTCTTGGAGTTGATTTTGGAAACGGTTACAGAAGCGCTTTCAGGGAAAGTCGGAGTTTTGATGCTCTTTAATGGCAATCCCAACGAGCTTTATGTAAAAGCCGTTTATGGGGCAGATTATAACAAACAGGAGCCGATTAGTTTAACAGTTAAAGAAGGTAGTCTCCTTGAGGCGATCCTTAAATCTAAAAGGGCTGTGCAAATTCCAAAACTGAGTTCAGAAATAGTTGAACTAAGAAAACATGCACATTTGTTTGAGTTCCCTGTTATCCTTACCCCTTTAGTTTATCAAGAGAGTGTTAAAGGACTTTTTTCTATAAGCGAAAGAGAGGTTGACGCCGCCTTTGAGGAGGACGAAAGAAATCTTCTGTTTAATTTAGCCACTCAAACCGCTGTAGCCATTGAAAATTCAAGATTAACTGAAAACATTGAGAAAACGTATTTTGAAACTATCTCAGCTTTGGCTCTGGCGGTGGATGCCAAGGATAAATATTCCCTCGGGCATCTTGACCGTGTCGCTAACTACAGTATTCAAATTGCCAATAAATTGGGTTTAGAAGAGGAAGATATAAAAAATTTGCGTGATGGGGCTCGATTGCACGATTTAGGAAAGATCGGCATCCCCGACGAAGTCTTATGTAAAGAAGGTACTCTTAATGAACAAGAATGGCTTATGATGAAACGCCATCCTGAGATTGGTGAAAGTATTATAAAACCCGTCCGTTCCCTTGAACATTTGTGCGATATGATTCGCCATCACCACGAAAAATTAGATGGCTCCGGTTACCCCGATGGGCTACGCGGGGATGAAGTAACACCTTTAGTGAGAATTTTAGCTGTCGCGGATATTTATGATGCCTTGATTACGGATCGTCCTTATCGAAAGAGGATGTCCCTTCATGAAGCATGCGCAGAGATGAGGAAAATGAAGGGGCAGCTTGATCAGGACGTTGTTGAATTGTTTATCGAAGCTTTGGAAGAGAACAACGTTATTTCTACTTAAATCATCTACCCAATTTCCCCTCGAGATGATTTCATTAATGAAATATTTAGACGAAGTAGGGATGTCCCTTGTGTTTTATTACTTTTACGCACGTCAGAGATTTACGAATATTTTCGGAGAGATGGCAGAGTGGTTGAATGTGGCGGTCTCGAAAACCGTTGTCCAGCGTAAGTTGGACCCTGGGTTCGAATCCCAGTCTCTCCGCCATTGTTGACGCTCAGGCGAACCCTGAGCCGAAATGAGGAAACATGAATAAAGAAATAACCACAACTAAAATAGCTATTTTCCGGAAACGAGAGATCAGAAAAACCATCCATAACAATGAATGGTGGTTTGTGGTTAATGATGTCGTATTAGCGCTTACTGACTCGCCTAATGTTCAGGATTATATCAAGAAGATGCGTAAGCGTGATGAGGAGCTTAGCAAAGGGTGGGGACAATTTGTCACCCCCCTTTCTGTTAAGACATCCGGCGGTGATCAAAAGCTCAATTGTGCCAATACAGAAGGCATCTTCCGTATTATCCAGTCTATCCCATCCCCCAAAGCCGAGCCGTTTAAGAGATGGTTGGCTCGGGTCGGTTATGAGCGGATCCAAGAGATTGAGAATCCAGAGCTTGCCACAAAGAGAACCCGAGCTTTATATAAGGCAAAAGGGTATAGCGATGACTGGATCGAGAAACGGATGCGTGGAATCGCTATCCGTGAAGAGCTAACTGACCAGTGGCAGAAGCGTGGTATAAAGGAGCAAAAGGAATACGAAATATTAACCGCTGAAATATCCAAGGCGACATTTGGTATGACGCCCTCTGCTTATAAAAAGCACAAAGGCCTCAAGCGTGAAAATCTGCGGGATCACATGACTGATCTTGAACTTATCTTTTCAATGCTTGGTGAGGCATCAACGAAAGAGATAGCCGTCAATAAAAACGCCCAAGGATTTGTTGAAAATAAGCAAGCCGCCTTTGAGGGTGATGCTGTGGCGGGCAATGCGAGAAATGAATTGGAGAGTAAAAGCGGAAAGAGAGTTATTAGCAAAGAAAATTATAAGACACTACCCCAAAATAAAAAACTGTTGAAGTAGCTATGACAAAAGACAACTTCAAATTTGATATGAATGCAAAGAAAGTGAGATTTCCCGATAAAGATTTAATCGAGTCGCGGAATTTTTCAGCGAGTTTGACCTCAAGCAGGTTGCATAACTACTTCTGAGGTTGCCGGAAGCGACATGGAGCGGTTCGTCTTCCAGGCAATATAGCGCAACATGCGAGCTGCCGCAAGATTTTGT
>Ga0209211_10000209_pt1 | contig 130776 bp, 134 predicted proteins | sample RifGroA2_FD_183992 | JGI IMG/M metagenome (GOLD analysis project Ga0209211, IMG submission 183992) | Groundwater microbial communities from Rifle, Colorado, USA - Groundwater A2 (SPAdes) (version 2) | ecosystem: Environmental > Aquatic > Deep subsurface > Groundwater | place: Rifle, Colorado...
CCCCGATATTCGAGCTTCTTCAGACCTTCGACGAGAACCGGAACGATGTTCTTGTCGGCTGCTGCCGCGACGATGCCACACATACTTAAATCCTAAAGTTCAAATGGAATGAAATAGGGTAGCAACCAACTACCCGCATAAAAGCGACAGAAGCGATCTTCCCGCCAAGACGGGCAGATCGCCTGTAATACCCAAAAATGCGTTTTTAGAGACGCCAGACGGTTAAGCCAGCCGACTCAAACGCCTTTTGATCAAATGCCGCCTTTACGTCGATGAAGCACCCGCCGCTAACCAACTTATCAGCCAGCTCGCCCACAGCCTTTTCCACATACTCCTGATGCGAAACGGCGGCCACGATGGCTTCAGCACGCGGCAGTTCCTCCCATGCAGACAACTCGACACCGTACTCATGCAGCGCCTCGGCCGGATCGCCGTAGGGGTCGTGCACGAACACGGCGACGCCATAGGACTTCAGTTCCTTGATGATGTCGATCACCCGCGAATTGCGCAGGTCGCCGCAATTCTCCTTGAAGGTCAGGCCGAGAATATTCACCCGCGCCCCCTTCACCGAACTGCCGCTGGCGATCATCTGCTTGACCGTCTGCTCGGCAATGAACTTGCCCATACCATCGTTGATCCGCCGGCCGGCCAGGATCACCTGCGGGTGATAACCCACCATCTCCGCCTTGTGCGTCAGGTAGTAAGGATCGACCCCGATGCAATGCCCGCCCACCAGACCCGGCTTGAATTTCAGGAAATTCCACTTCGTCCCCGCCGCCTCCAGCACCTCGCTGGTATCGATACCCAGCCTGTCGAAGATGATCGACAATTCGTTCATCAACGCGATATTCAAATCGCGCTGCGTGTTCTCGATCACCTTCGCCGCCTCGGCCGCCTTGATGCTGCCGCAACGATGCACGCCCGGCTCGACGATCTTTTCATAGAGAGCCGCCACGGTCTCCAGCGTCTCCGGCGTATCACCCGAAACCACCTTGAGAATCGTCGTCAATGTATGGTCCCTATCGCCCGGGTTGATCCGCTCCGGCGAATACCCGACAAAGAAATCCTGCTTCCACTTCAAGCCCGATTCGCGCTCCAACACCGGAATGCACACCTCCTCCGTCGCCCCCGGATAGACCGTCGATTCATACACCACGATGGCGCCCTTCTTCATGTTGCGCCCGGCACTGACGCTGGCCCCGACCAGCGGCCGGAAATCCGGAATATGCGCATCATCCACCGGCGTCGGCACCGCCACGATGATGATGTCCGCCTCGCCCAGGCGCGTGCCATCAGACGTATATTCGGCGAACTTCGCCAGAGCCATTTCCTCATCCGTCAGCTCGCGCGAAGGATCGGTGCCGCGCAGGCAAGCCTCCACTTTTGGCACGGCAATATCAAAACCAATCGTCCGCGTGGTTTTACCGAACTCCACCACCAGCGGCAGACCCACATAACCGAGGCCAATAACTGCAACAACAGACATACCCACTCCCTATCTAAGACTCAATGAATTCCTTAAGCGCGCCAATCAATTCCGGCGAAGCAAAGCGGGAAATCTCCGCAGTCGCCAGTGCCTGATTGCGTGCACGATCAATCGCAGCCGGTAGGTCCGATTCGCTCATCGCCACATAAACCCCAGGCTTGCTCGACAACCATTTCGCCGTCGCCACCTGATGATCGTTCCGGGTTTCCTGCCAAGCGCCGAGCCGGGGTAACACCACCAGCGGCTTCCCGAACTCCATGGCCGTCAGCACAGACCCCATCCCTGCATGGGCCACAATGACTTCTGCGGTTTTTACCGACTCCCGAAATTCACCGGGCGACAGCGATGAAATAATTTTCAGATGCGAAGCCACCACATCGCTATTCCCGATCTGTGCCAGCACGCTGACCGCCCCCTCCTGCTTCCCGGCCCATTCATCCAGCGCCCGAATCAAGCGGTCGAAAGGCATTTGAGAACCAACGGTAGCGAAAATCAAAGTACCGCTCCCTTGAACGAAGCACCTTCGTCTGCAGCGACATCCGGCCATTGCGAAAGCCGGAGATCGGCGAAGCCATGCACCCGCTGCCCCGACATCGACATCCTTTCAACATTCGCAATGCTGTCGAGCCATACCGTCCGCGCCCCAAGCCACTTACCCACGCGCAAGGCCACCACACCGGGTGCTGCCCCCGTCGAAACAACCACACTCGGCCGTTCCCTGAGCACAATCCAGGCGATTTCCACAATCATGCGCAGCAGATCCCAACGGCTCCAGCGCGTCGCATCCGTCACTTTGTAGAACCGGCTCCCTTGGACCTCCTCTGCGTAGCTCGCTTGTACCGTTACATAAGCCACATCGCATCCCTCAAATGCCGGTCGCAAGCGCAGCAACTGAACCCAATGGCCGCCACCGGAAGCGATTGCCAAAACCCTCTTGCCCATTCAAATCGCTCCAAATTTACTGAACGCGTTTCCAGCGGTCATAGTCACTCGCCAACAAAGCAAGCACCCGATCTACCGAAAAATTCGCCTTGACGTGACAAAAAGCAGCCTCACCCATGTGTTCACACTTATCCGGGGCTGCGAGCAGCGAGACTAAAGCAGCCCCCAAAGCCACGGGATCATGTGGAGCCACAAGATAGCCATGCTTTTCGTGCACCATAATTTCCGGGATACCCCCAACGCGTGTAGCCACAACGGGTTTTCCGTAAGCCATGGCTTCCAGAACCGAAACACCAAAAGCCTCGAAATGGGATGGCAAGACAACGACAGAAGCCTCCCTGAGACAACGATCCTTCTCGCCCCCGGACACCCATCCCTTAAAAATAACCGAATGCCCAATACCGATACCCCGAACAAGCTGCTGCATGGCATCGAGTTGCCCATCGCCAGCAATCACCAATTTGCTGTCCGGGAATACAGCAAGCACCTCTTTCATCGCCCAAAAGAGATCGACAAGCCCCTTTTTCTCGTTCAACCTACCCAAAAACAACAGTTGCAACGACGGGGTGCTGATAGCCTCCGGAACGTCAACAGGCACAAATACGGGGTTCGAAACAGCATCGAACGAAGCCTTCGGAGCAATCTTCCTGAACGCGTTGCACCAGCTTGGAGCAACGCAGATCACTGATTCCGCCCCTTCAAAAACCCGGGCCACCACAGCTTGCGCGAAACTGCCACACTCGTTCTCGAAAAAGACGAGGAACTCCCCGCTATGTACATGAATCACGTAGGGGCAAGCAAAAAGGCGCGAGAAACCAGCAAAAACAGCAGCTCGCCAAAAACTGCCACGAGACGCGCTATGAATATGTACGAGTTCAACACGCCAGGAAAAAAACGACGAAACAAAGGTCAGCAAACCCCTGGCAGTTACGCGCAACTGGCGCAGCAGGCCCGGCCCCTCGTAATTCGATACAAACACCACATTTTTCTCAGCGAAAAAACCGCCATCGCGATAAGTCCTGATCACGGACGAAATCCCGCCGGCTGTATCGAGCCCATCTCCAACCATAACAACGCAGGACTTCATGGTTTTTTTTCGCTAGTGCGGAACGCACAACTATCTTGCTTACGATAAGAAGCTAGCTGATCACACACACTGGCTGGGTCACAGACGCGCCACCCCATGCCAATCAGTAACCAGAGCAAAAAGGCACCACGCGGATCGGTCAACACCGCAGACGACGGCGAATTGGCAAGCAACAAGGTGGCTGCGGCGAATGCTGTCAGGGAAAGCGCGTAGTTCGCGCTGCCCCGACTAACTATAAGGCAACGACGCAACAACCCTGCCCAAAGCGCGACGAAGGCAAGCAGCATGAAAATGGCCGCAACAAAACCGGATTCGGCGATAACGTTCGGCCAGAAGGTGTCAACCAGAAACATCCCCTGCCTGAACCACCAATAACTCATAAACCCTAACTCGATGAACTGGCTTTGATCGAATTTCTGCGCCCCCGCACCGCCATAGGTGCCCAGGCCTGAACCAAGCGGGAAATAGGCGCGCGCCACCTCGACACCGCGCAGCGTCAGGATGGCACGCTCGGACAAACTGGCCGTGCTGTCGACAAGCCCCCATTGGGCGAATACCGCCCGCATCGGCACTTCGTCGAGTTGAAGAATGGCCAGCACTCCCACGCTCACAGCGACAAACCCGGCAACAACGATGATTGACCAATACCGGCGCCCGGCCAGCAAGGCAAACAAGACGAAAGTCAGCACCATGGCGAGAGCCTCCTGCCGTTGCCCCGACAGCATGACCAGAGCCGCGTAAATGGCTGAGACAACCAGCCAGCGCATGCCCCGGCCGTTCATAAACTGAGCGGCAGCACCGCAGGCCAGCAGCCCGGCCGTGATTGCCAGATACCCCGAGTGCTGGAATGGGCCGCGATAACGCAAGCCAACGCCGATCAGCGGGTTACCGTGCAGATCGGGTGGCGGCCCGAATATCAAGGTATGACCACCGCCCCAGGCAATTTCGAGGGCAACGCAGCCACCGAGAAGAATCCACGAAAAAGCCAGTATGCGGCGCAAATGACTTTCAGTCGGCGCCCCCCAAACGATCAGACAACCCAAGCCAAACATTAGCGGCCATTTGAGGTTGTATTGCAGTTGCCAGATGGCGGGCAAGGCGTGAGAGCGCCCCAGCAGGGTGCTCAATACGCTCAATACAAAATACACCAACCAAAATGCCAGCATGAGAGCCAGCCACCGGTCCCTGGCCGCTTCACGCCAAAAGAAGGCTAGCACAGCCAAGATGAGTGGAAAGAGAGTGAGTTCTATGAGGTAACCCAAAGGGATGTGAATCGCCTGCTGGGCGCCCGTAGCCACCAGCATCAAGCTCCAGGCCCAGAGCAGCAGGCGCCCACGACTGTCCTGAAAACGCCGGGTCACAATAAGCAAGATCGGCATCACTATCAGGAGTAGCAGGGGAAACAGGCTCCACACGGCATCGGTACCGGCCAGCACGCCAAGCAGTATGGCGAGTAGCATTAGTGCGCCAGATGCCCAAAACGAAGACGCTCTCTGGAAATTATTGTTAGCAATCACTTCACTGATTTCCGCTGATATTCGGTGTTCCACACGGGGTTTGCGCGGCCATTTCATCGAAACTGGAACGCGCACCACCGAGATGGATGAAGTCAAAATACAGATCGCGTTCGGAAACGCCCATCATGCCGGGCATGTAAATCCCGGCTTTGGGATAGTTGCCAAGCCAAGTTTCGTAAGCGTTGTAAAGATTTTGGCCTTCGTACACCGGGGCGCCATTCATCCATATCTTCACGCTCCCCTTCCCGGGCATAGACGACCAGTCGGCGCGGACTACAAAGCAATACCAGTGCGCAGTCTGGACCCTGTCGAGCCGGATCAATTGCCGGGCAGAGTTCCCCCGCGTCGCAACATCGCCGCTATCGACTGGTCGATGGTTTCCGTAAAGTTCAAGATCAAGATTGTGACCATGAACAATGAAGGCAAGCGGCGGGGACAGAATAGTCTTTTTTTGGCTGGTATGAATCTGGGCGACGATGGTTGGATAAGCATGGAACTGCCAGTCGGCCGGGAAATAAACGCTGATCGCATACCAGCGCAGACCTTGGCGTATGTACTCGCGCAACGGCGATATCTCCGTTCGCCAGCCGCCATAGATTTTTGCATCGGTATCACGAACACGGGCATGCAGCACCGTTCGTGTGCTGCCAGCCGGATCGCGCACCCAGGTCAGGTTGGCCGGGCTGGCGCTATTGAGCGAGTAACGCATGGCAAAATCTCCGTGGCCAACCGCACCTCCCCGGCTTGCATCGATCTGCGCCCCAGCCTCGGTTGCCGCCAACGTCAGGAGAAACGTTGCCAGGAAAATTTGGGCAATGCGTTTTGCCATCATGCCTCCTCGATAGCCCGCCGTGCCCAGGGGAAAACTTCGCTTTCCTCAGTCGACCACGCCCGCAGCAAAAAGGCTGATCCGGCAACCAGACCGTAGATACAGACCAACTGGGAAAGTATGCTGAGCAATCCATCTGGCCAGAACGGCAGCATCACGACAACCGCACAGGGAATAACCGTCAAGCTCAATTTGAACAGCGCCTTGATATTGAACCGATAGATGCCCAGAGCCGATATGACGCCGGCCGAATACGACAGTTCGGCAAGGGCCAACACCAGAAATACCATCGGCCATAGACGAAAATAGGCAGCAAGAGCGAGAAACGCGGGTGTTATCAGCAGGCAAAGCCCAACCCGGGTGGTAACTCCCGAACGCTTGAGCGCATGCGCCATGAGATCGCTCAAACGGTGGTGTGCCCAGAAGACAAGGACGAACAGCCACCCAAAGAGCAACCACTGGGCATTGGCATAGCGCCCGTGACTGAGCAGGGCACACAGTTCATCGCCCTTGAGCGCCACGAGAACGATGAGCGGAAGCAGGAAAAGCAGATTGAGTCGATACATCAGCCCGGCACGTAGCGCCAGGTGCTTGGCGTTTCCGTCTTGAGCAAAATGTGCAATAACAAACGTGCGAACAATACCGAGCAAAAACTCCATGGGCAGATAACGCCGGACCTGCTCCGATAGATTCCGTGCAAAACCCAGCGCGGCAGTTGCATCAGAACCGATCAGGCGAGTAACAAGCAGAATGACCGCCTGCCCCCCCCAACTGAGATTGGCCAAATTGCTTAGCCAAGCATTGCGCCCGGCACGCAACATACCTGGCCAGCCAGGGCGCTGCCATTCGTCATCGTGCGGAACGACTTCATTGACCGGACTGCGCAGGCTTGATGCCAGAAATAGCATGGCCAGCAACAAGCTGACTGCACTGGCAAAAAGCTCAGCCCGCGCCAGCATGCTTGCCGTACGCCAGTCGGCTTCGCTGGACAACAGCAGCGCAAAACCCAGCATCAATACGTTGCGCGCAAACTGACTTAACTGCGAGGCGCCCTGTTGAAGCAGACAGGAGAGCAGTTGGTCGCGAAACACCCGGCTCATCCCTTCGACGAACATAACCAGGGCATAAAGACGAAACACATCGCTTGCATTTTCAAGCCCCAGCCACTGAGCAAGAATCGGGGCCAGCAAGGCAAATGTGCAAGCGCCAGCAAATAGCAGCGCTGCCTGTATGGCTGCACATTCCCAGACAAATCGCCTGAGCACCGAGGAACTTGCCTTGACCTTGACTTGCGGGATGAAGACCGCAGTGACCCACTCCATGCCGAATCCAAATATAACCAGGCCAAGCTCCAGGCAGGCATATGCGGCAATGTAGTTGGCGTAGTGTTGCTCTGGAAGATATCGGGCCACCCAGGCAAAAATAAAAAATGCCATAGCGGCATTACTGACCCGCCCGCCGACATAGTGAGCAAGGCTCTGGCCAAAATTTTTCCCGGAATAACCAGCAGCCATGGCGCTCAACGTACTGCCGGCAACTTGCCGGCCAACGTCAGCCGATCTTCTGCGGTTAGAGAGGCAAATAGGGCGTTGGCAAATTTCTCGTGGAGACTGTAGGCAGCCTTTTCGTCATCGCTAATGGATGAAATACGGAATATCAAGCCATCGGGAATCTCGCCAGTCAAACTGTAGGCAAATTGGGTAAGCCGCTGCCCAACAACACCAGTAACGGTAGAGTTGCCAACACGTATCCAGTATGTAATCGGCTCGTTGCGGCCGGGTGCCTTAGCGACCAGGCGCTTGACGGGCACCGCTCCGAAGTCCGTATCGACCTTTCCCTCGGACACTTTGGAAACCACAAAACCCTGCCCTGAGTAACAAGACTCCGGCCTATGTACTTTTAGCCGCCCCGACTGTTCTCCACCATAAGCAATTGACAACATGACGGTTTCGCCACGGTCGTTAACGTAGGTACGCGTGAGTGTCTCGTCATAGATTTTATTGATTAGCTCGACCTGTTCGGGGGCCGGCAAAATCGGAATAACACCTTCCAGCACGGACCAGCCACCAAAATTGCGGGGAACGATTTTTTCAAGACCAATGGCTTTTTGCTCATTGGAAACAGCGGTCAAGCGCATTGCGAATACGCCAACTGCGATAGTCATCATAAAAACAAGAAGGATGATGTTGCGGATCGGATATTTCATGCTCGCACCTCGTTCCCGACAGTGTGCCCGCGCCAGCGCTTTTCACCGAGTTGGAGCAGCGAATCGACGCCCATGATGATGAGCAGCGCAGTAATGAACAGGACCATGCCGGCAAAGCCGTGCAGGAAGCCCTGGCCTGCTTCGTCGCCGAAGTGGTAGGTGATCAGCGTCAGCACCATGACGCGGATGACGTTGGCGGTGAAGGAGATGGGGATGATGAGGACGGCCAGGGCGACGTTGCGGAAGAGCGAGTCGTGGCGAACGATGTTGAGGTAGAGCAGGCCGAGCGCTTCGAGGGTGAATAAGGTTTGCAGGCCGGCGCAGGCGTCGGCGACGAGCAGTTTGTACTGGCCGATCTGCAGGATGACGCCGCTGCGCGAGATGGGGTAGCCGACCCAGTAGAGGACATTTTCGGCGACGTAGGAGACGGCCATCTTCATGGGCAGCGTCAGCGCGTCGACGAAGGCGCCAGGCAGCGGGATCATGAAGAGCAGGAAGAACAGCGGGAACCAGGCGGCGCCGAGGGCTGCCCAGCCGCGCAGGATGAGCAGCAGGCTGGCGATGACGATGATTTGCGAGCCGACTTCAAAGAGCAGAATTTCTTGCGAGCGTCCGACTGCGTAGATTAGCAAGCCGAGGATGAAGAGCGGCCAGCCGGCTTTTGAGGGTGCAGCAGGCATGTCGTGGATGACGATGCGTTGCTTCCAGAAGAACCACAGGGCGACGCTGAGGATGATGGGGCCGTGGGCCTGCGCTTCGGTGGCCCAGATGGTGCTGGAGAGATCGACCCAGGTGGGAACGTAGAGGGCGATCAGGCCGAGGAGAATGGGGAACCATTCGGCGATGGCCGGGCGGGTTTGCGCCGGGAGTAGCGGCGTGTTTTGTGCGGCGTGGTTCATGGCCGAGCCTTTGCCCGTTGAATGCTACGGTCAACCGGAAATTTTGCCCAAAATTGAAATGTTGCAGGGCGCGGGATGGTGGGGGTGCATGAACCCATCCCCACCCCGGCCCTCCCCTTGAAGGGGCGGGAGGAAGTGCGAAGGGCCCTCCCCCTGTCCAAGGGGATACCGTCCCTGCGGAACATAAAGGGGTGGTAGGAAGGACTAAGCGAGAAGGCGCTGGCCTGCATTGCTGCCTACCCGTTGTTGAGCACGGCGCCGACGACGGCGACGCCGCTGTGCTGCAGCGAGGTGACGAAGGTTTGCAGGGCGGGGGCTGACGACATGTCCTTGCGGGCGACGGCGACGGCGCCGCGGGTGCGGGCGGCGATGGTCTGGCTGTCGGCGGTTTCGGCGCCGGCCGGGGTGTCGACGATCACGATGTCGTACTGGCCGGCGACGGTGGCCATGAGCGCGTTGAAGACGGGGCGGGCCAGCAATTCCTGCGGGTTGGGCGGGGTAGCGCCGGCCGGCAAGACGGATAGATCGATGAGGCCGGGGATGCGGGTGATGGCTTCGGCCAGCTCGGCGCGGCCGGCCAGTAGGCTGGAGAGGCCGAGCTTGTTTTCAAGGCGGAAGAGATGATGCTGGCGCGGGTTGCGCAGGTCGGCATCGATCAGCAGCGTGCGTTCGCCGAGTTGCGAGAAGACGACGGCGAGGTTGGCGGCGGTGAAGCTGCGGCCATCAGCCCTGCTCGCGCTGACGACGGCCAGCGTCTTGTGGCCGACATCGGCGTCAAACCAGCGCAGCATGAGTTGGCTGCGCACGGCGCGCAGTTGTTCGACGATGGGGCTGAAGGGTTTGAAGGCGGCGACGACTTCTTCGCTGATGCGCTCGTCGCCGGGCATGAGGTAGGGATAGTCGTACTGGCGGGAGAGCGCCTGCTGGATGTCGGCTTCGGTGAGCATGCCTAGCTGGATGGCGGCATCGCCAAAGCGCAGGCCCCGCTCTTTTTGCAGTTTGAGGATGCGCTCGGCGGCGTCCGGCGTCAGGCGGCCGTTGTCGATGAGGATGGCGCCGATGGCGCGGCTGGCACCGGTGTCGAGTTTGTCGGTCATGGCGTTCATCTTCAATCAGGCTTTCGTAGCGGCGGGCTGATGGCCCGTTTTGAGGGGGGTTTCGCGATTGCTACGGTCAACCGGATTTTTTGCCCAAAATCGAAATCTTCTTTTTGCCCGGGGCAATGCGGAATCGAGTTCGGCCAGCACAGGCAGGTCGAGCGCCAGGGAGAGGTCTTCGGCTGAACGGATGCGGCGCTGGCTGAGTTCGAGGACCAGCGCGGCGCCGACACCGAGCATGCCGCCGAGGAAAATGGAAACCAGCACGTTGAGGAAAACCTTGGGCCGGGAATGCTCGGTCGGCTCGGTGGCCGGGCTGAGCACGAGCACATTGGTCTGCTGCGACTGGCCTTCGAGGTTGGTTTGCATCATGCGCTGACCGACAGCCTCGTAGGCGCGGCGGGCAGTTTCGACGTCGTTGACCAGCACCGAGAGTTCATCGCGCTGCGAGCGCAGGTCGAGCACCCGTTTTTTCTGCTCTTCGATCGCCTTCTTGAGTTCGTCCTGCTTGACGATGCCGAACTTGCTGGCGACGGCATTGCCGCCGGAGATGCGGCCGATTTCCTGACGCAGTTGCTGGCGCTGTTCGGCGATCTGGGCTTCGAGCTGCTGGACTTGCGGATGGTTCTTGCCGAGGTTGCTGCCGATTTGCGAAAGCTGCGATTCGGCGCGGGCGATTTCGGCTTTGAGACCCTGGACCAGCGGGTTCTGCAGCACCTCGAGCGACAGTTCGCTGGTGCCGCTCTTTTGCCGGCTGGAGGCATCGGCACGCTGGGCCTGGGCGGCGGAGAGCTGCATGGTCAGGTCGTTGAGACGGGCCGTTTCGTTGTCCATCATGCGGTCGTCGGTAACGACGATGCCCTTTTCCTGCTGGTAGGCGGAAAGACGGGACTGGGCTTTTTCGAGGTTGGCGCGCAGGCCTTTTTGCCGCTCTTCAAACCAGGCGCTGTATTGGCGGGCCGGCTCGACACGCATTTCGATGGAGGTGTCGATGTAGGCCTGGGCGAAGGCGTTGGCGACGGCAGCAGAAAAAATCGGGTCGGTGCCGGAGAAGCTCACGTTGATGACGTTGCTCTCGCGGGAAGGCTTGATGTCGAGCTTCTTTCGCAGGATTTCGGCGTAATAGCCTTCCAGTGTGCCCCGGCCTTCGCTGGCCTCCTTCCAGCTCTCGACGGCTTCGGCGCTCTTCTCAAAGCCAAGCAGCTTGACGACGCGGGTGGCGACGCGCTCGCTGTTGATGATGTCCATCTGCGTCGCCATGTAGCCGGGCGCCATCATGCCCTGCATGATCATGCCGGCGATCGGGTCGGGCGACTTGACGTCGATGACCAGCGAGGTGGTGGCGGTGTATTCCTTGGGCAGGATCAGGCTGACGACCAGCGTGGTGAGCACGGTGACGCCAAAAATCGACAACGCCAGCTTGCGGCGCGCCCAGAGGATGAGGAGAAATTGCTGAAAAGTCATGCGGAGCTTTCGGTGATCTTCTGTTTAGAAGAAGCTTTCCTGGACGTAGAGCACATCGTCGGCTTGAATGAGGTCGGATTTTTCCGGGGAAATGACTTGCACCTTGCCGTCCGCGCCGCGCCGGTGAATGCGCAGGCCGCGCTCCGTACCGCGAACGGTCAGGCCGGCGCCCTGGGCGAGGCCCTGGAGCACGGTCATGTTGCGTTCGAGGCGGTAGGAGCCACCGCGCTGGACTTCACCGTAGATGTAGAAAACCGGGGCGCGATGAACGTAGATGATGTCACCACCGGCCACCCGGATATCAAGATCGGTATCGCCGTTGAGAAGCATGGCGGGGATGTCGATTTCCTGGCGGTAGGCCTTGCCGTCGCGCACGCCGGAAAGAATGACGACATCGGCGCCGCCGGTGGGGATGGCACCGCCGGCCGTGGCCAGCATGTCGGTCAGCCGGGTGTTGCCGGTTTCGATGGGGTAGCGGCCCGGCCGATTGACCATGCCAAGGATGGAAACCTGGTTGCCCTTGAACTGCATGAGCAGAATATTGACCTGCGGCTTTTGCACGAAACCGCCTTCGCGCAGCTTGTTGGCAATGGCCAGTTCGGCATCGGCAATCGACAGCCCGCCGAGTTGCACGGCGCCGATCAGCGGATAGGTGATCGAACCGCTTTCGGCGACGCGGGTTTCAACGGTGAGATCCGGACTCTGGAAGACGCTGATCTTGATGGCGTCACCAGCCCCCAGGCGGTAGTCGACCGGCTTGCCCTGCGCCTGCGCGCCGGCAATCAGGCCGAAGGTGACGAGAATGCCGAGAAGAAGTCTGTTCAGGTAGCTCATGGATGGGTGCTTTCCGCTTTACTTGAGACCGGCAATGCCTTTGGTGACGGCAGCCTCGGTGGCGCTGGGCGCCGCTTTATCCGGTTCGGCCGCAGCCGGGGCGGCAGCAACAGCCGGCGCGCTGCCGACAAATTCGCCGACGTATTCGATCTTGGATTTTTCGCGCAGCTCCTTCATCGCGCTGCGGGCGGCCTCGGATTTCTGCTTGTTGCTGATGAAGTTTTCAATGAAGGGCTGGGCCTTGACTTCATCCATCGGCTCGGACTTGCTGGCCAGCACGGTGATGAGGGCGGCGCGCCCCTGGTTCTCGATCATCTGGACCTGACCGTCCTTGACCTGCGACAGACGCGGCAGCAGTTCGAGAGCCAGTTGCTCGGCCGCCTTGACACTGACGCCGCCGGCGACCTGAATGCCCTTGGCCTTGAGTCCAGTGACGACTTCGGCCACCGAGGATTTGCCGGTGCCCAATTGCGCCTTCACGCCATCAATGATGTCCTGGCTGGCGGCAAAGGCGATTTCTTCAATACGGTAGATCTTGCGGTTGGCAAACAGCTCGGGGTGATCGTTGTAGAACTTGCGCACCTCATCGATGGAGGGCTTGGTCTGCTTGGCCACCTTTTGCTCGATGTAGGCGCGAGCGAGAATGTCGCGGCGGGCGCCTTCGATGGCCTGCATGACATTGGGCGTGCGTTCGAGCTTGGCTTCCAGCGCTTGCTGCACGGCAAGTTCCTGATCGATCAGGCTTTCCAGCACCTGGCGCTTGGCGGCCTCGGCCTTGGCGGCAGGAATATTGGGGGTGCGCTGCAACACAAAATTGATCTGATGAACGGAGATTTCGCCGTCATTCACTTTCGCTGCAACCTGCGAGGCCGCTTTTTTCTCGGGCGGGCGATCGCCGCAAGCGCCAAGCACCAGCGTGGAAAGAACAACGGCAGAGATCGTTTTGAGCTTGTTCACAGGGTCACCTTGAATTTGGTTGGGGCGGATTCTTGAATGGCTTTGGTCAGGTCAATACTGGGCGCTGAGCGAGACATAAGTGGTGCGGTCTTTGTAGTCGTAGCGGTCATCATTGACCTTGCGCCTCTCGAAGTTCATGCCGGCCTTAAGTTCGAGCCAGCGCACGGGGCGGTAGCCAAGATCGAGGCCGGCGCGGCTGATCGTGTCTTCGCGCTGCGCAACGCCGGCCGGCAGCGGAGTTATTTCGCCGCGATAGCTGCGCTTGCCGTAGCCCAGGCGGGCGCCGGCCGAGATCTTGTCGGTGGCGACCCAGCGGGCGCCGAGGTTGAGTTCGTCCAGCTCGTAATAGCTGGAGGTGATCAGCCCGAAAGGCGGCTGCGCCTCCCGGTAGCTTCCCTGAAAGCCCACGAGGTCGTGCTTGTAGCCCAAGGTAAAACTGCTCTTGCCGGTGGCGGCATAGACGAGATCAAGATTGCCGGCCCAGCCGCTGTAGTCGCGCGAGACGAAATGGTCGTGCTGGCGCTCGAGGTATTCGATTCGGCTGCGCAGCTGGGTCTTGCCGGCAAGCAGCCAGCTGACATCAACTTCGATGCCGTTATGCGAGAAACCGTTGTCGGACTGTGCTGTCGCATTGAACGGACGATTCGAATAGCTGCCATCAAGCTGCTTGGCGCGCAGGGTGACGGTATTGCCGGAAGCGGGACGGAAACGAAAGCCGAAGTTGAAGCCGCTGGCTTCGTAGTCGTTCTCGGCCAGAACCGCCTGTTCGTTGGTCACGCTGGTGCGCGACACACCAAGCAGCGCCGCCCAGTTGCCGTGAAACCAGTAGTTGGCCGTGAACCGCTCGTTCTCGATCAGACGGACATTTCGCGCCCGATAGTCGTTGGTGGTGTAGTCGGAATAGGTATTGAGTGATTCGGCACGATCAAGCGAAACATCCCCTGTCCACCGGGCACCAATGGCCCATAGCCACTTGCCGTCGTAGTTCAGGGCGAGGAAATCGAGATAGCTGTTGCGCTGGTAGCCGGTGTCGACAAAGCTGATATTGCCGATGAGTTGCTGGCGGCCTAGCATCCTGTTGGCATTGAGTCCCACCGAGGCCATGGTGATGGTGTCGGAACGTCCCTCAAGACCGTAGTTTACCGGGTTTGCCGAGGGCGCCAGGCGGAACATATTGTTGTCATGCATCATCGTGATGGCGGCGCTCAGATTAATGACATCGCCCTCATTTGCCACCGCACCGGGGGCATGAACGAGCAGGGAGGCCGCCAATGCGAAAGGGATTTTTTGATATGACATTATTCTTTTAATGTTACCACATTGCACCGCAGCATTTTTCCGAAAAAGTCCTATTTTTCCCATGGATAAAGGATTACCGCCAAAACCGGAATCAACTCAACATTCACTTCGCATTAACTGTTAATGCAGAATTAATTCCCCCAACCTCAGTAACAACGCAATCCATTCAGAATAATCCGTGATCGCCTTCGCGATTCGCCGAGCGGACCATCAAAACCGCGTGTCATTTTGTCGCAGTCAAGTCTGTGAGCTTAGATGAGGTGTGTTGCATTTGAATGACGCCCGGCCGCGGCCGGCCGATCCGCGGAATGGTCGCAAGCTGGCTTTCGAGGGGTGGCGCCTGTGGCAACGCCATCACGGCGTTGCTGACGACGCGAAAGACTACATGCCGGGTGGCAGCAGTTCCCCGATCAGGTCGGAGATCAACCCGGCCGTTGTCCCGTGGCGGTCGCGGTCGGGGTTGTATTCGACGATTTCGACCGCTTTGAGCCCGGGCAGGCCGCCAATCCGGCGCATGGCTTCGACCACATCGTGCACGACGAGGCCATCCGGCTCCGGGCTGCCCACGCCGGGCGCCAGGCGCGGGTCGATGGCATCGAGGTCAAGCGTGACGCCGAAGCCGGACGGCGCGCCGGCCACGATGGCAATGGCTTCATCGAGGCAGTCGGCAAAGCCGCGATGGAGAATTTCATCGCTGTCGATAATCCGGACCTGCATGCTGCGGAGAAACTCAAGCTCCTCGGGTTCGTAGCTGCGTGGCCCGAGGACGACGGTATGGGCGGCACTGATCTGCTGTCCGGCAAGGCCGATGTTGAGCAGGCGTTTGTCGCCGCGCCCGAGCAGGCAGGCCAGCGGCATGCCATGGATGGCGCCGGAGTAGCTGGTTTCCGGGGTGTGGCTGTCGAGATGGGCATCAATCCAGAGCAGGCCGACCGGCTCGGCCAGAGCGCGGGCAACGCCGCTCCAGGTGCCGATGGCGACCGAGTGATCACCGCCGATGACGACCGGAAATTCGTTGCTGCGCAGGGCGAGCGCCACTTCATCGGCCAGATTGCGGCACAGCCCGGCGATGCGGGCGACAGTCGAAGCGCCATCGCCTTCCGGGGCAAACAGCGTTTTGCCCCAGTCGATGCGAGGATGATGCTCCAGCTCGTGCCAGGCTTGCGAACGGTGAAAGGCAACCGGACCATCTGCACAGGCACGATCCTGAGCACCGATGCCGCTGGCGGCCCCGATGATGCGGATGTGGGCAGCGTGTTCCGGGTTGCGCCGTTTCATGCGCCGATGGCAGCTAGCCTGGTTTTCATCTCAGCCAGCTCTGCTTCGAGCGTAGCGACCCGTATTTTCAGCTCCTCGACTTCGTGGTTGGCTGAATGGGCGGCCCGGGTCGGCGGCGCTGCTTCGATGTCCGGCTGGCCGCTGAGCAGGTGCGCCCAGCGGTTTTCGCGGGCACCGGGCAGACGCGGCAACTCGATGACCAGAGCGCCCTCTTCCCGGCTGGCCAATTCTTCGAGGAAGGCTTCGACCGAGGAGATGTCGGCAAAGCGGTGCAGGCGGTCGCAATTGAGGCGCAGCTCGCCGGCCGTCTGCGGGCCGCGCAGCATGAGCACGGTGAGCAGCGCCGACGCCTGGGTCGGCACGCCGAGTATCTTTTCGAGGCGATGCTCGAAGCGGCTGACGCGGCTGCCGCTGACTTCATTGACCAGCCACAGGCTCTTGAGCTTGTCGAGGGCCAGCACGATGTCGGCTTCACTAGCCTCGATGACCGGATTGCGGCTCGTCTTCTGATTGCAGCCAGCTTGCAGCGCATTGACCGAAAGCGGGTAGGTGTCGGGCACGGTGCGTTGCTTCTCGACCAGCGTTCCGAGCACGCGGGTTTCGAGCAACGAGAGGGGGGGCAGCGGATTGGCCATGATGTTTGATTCCTGGTGTTAGCGTTGATCGTTTACCGGCACCTTTTGTTCCGGGTCGCGCAGCCAGGCGCGGTAGATTTGCAGGGCGACGTGGGCATCGTTGGCGGCGTAGAGCAATTGTCGCTCGTTGAGGCGGGTGCTGGCCCAGTTGCTGGTGCCAACCTTCTTGGATTTCTGGAGTTTCTGCCCGAAGTAGTGGGCTACTGCCACCTTGGCGCCAACGGTGCCGCGGTGCCCCGGCCCGCGCAGTACTTCGCCAAGGTCGAGCACATTGGTCAGTTCGATGCCCAGGCGCGAACGCAGGGCACTGCGGTCATTACCCAGCCCGAAGCCGATCTTGAGCAGATTGGGCGCCGCCAGTATCCGGCGCAGGACGTCATGGTTGGCGGCGAAAGCGACGGGAAAGAGATAAACGTGCTCATCGGTTGCCAGTTGAACGAGGTGCGGCCCGGTCGACATTTCACCTTTCAGGAAGGTCGGCTTGGATTCCGTATCGAAACCGATGGCCGGGGCTGCCTGCAATGCGGCCAGGGCGCGGGCAGCCAGCTGCGCATCGACAACCAGGCTGATCCTGTCCAGACCGACGCCGGGGTAGATCGGCAGTTCGCTCGCCGCGAGTTCGCGGCGACTGATCGTGACTTCGCTCAATTGCCTGCACTCCTCGCTTGTTTCATCGTCGTGACCGGCGGCATCCATGTATCCTTCAGCTTTTATCCAGAAGCAAGTGTATGGGATCACGCTGGCTCCCGGGCCTTTTCTCGCGCCTCAAGGCGCTGTTTTTCGGCCGCCCCGCCCCGCTCTCCGACTATGCCCGCGCCCGGCAACTGATCGCCGCGGTCGACCGCGGCGGCATTCCGCTCAATCCCGCCAAGGTCAATGCCATCGCCCGTAGCCTCGGCCTCGAGGTTGCCCGGCATGCGCCGGTCGAGGCCACGCTCGAGCGCATCCGCCTTGCCCTGGCGCGCGCCACCGAACAATGAGCAAACCCTGGTTTCTGTACATGATCGAGTGTGCCGATGGCAGCATCTACACCGGCATCGCCGTCGACGTCCAAAGCCGCTACGCCGCGCATTGCGCCGGAACAGGCGCACGCTATACGCGCTCGCACCCCCCGCTCCGCCTGCTCGGCTACGAAAACCATCCGGATAGGTCGTCAGCGTCGAAAGCGGAATACCGGATCAAGCGACTGACACCCGCCGAGAAGCGTCAGTACGCCGCAGCGCTACGCCCCGTCCTGGCCGACAAGCTCGGCTGAAAATCGGAAATATCCGTTTCAATTTTGGGCAAATATTCGGGTTGACCGTGGGAATCATACGTCGCCGAGCGATCAACCGATAACCTTGAAGGCCAAGGGAAACATCCGGAAAAAGCGCAGCCCCAACTCGGCGGGCACGACGCCAGTTTCGGCGCTTCTTTTCTGAACCCAACGCTCGGGACAGGACCCCGGAATCACCGCGTATTAGGCGGCGTCGGCGACTGTCCGGAGGACGGCGGCGACAAGGGTGTCGGCCCCGAAGGCGAATGGGGAGGACTGACGTATTCGGGAAGGATGGCCGGCATTGGCGACGCGGACCTAGCCCGCGCGTTCTCGGCGGCCTGACGCTCGGTGTACGCCTTCTGTCTTTCAAGCTCTTTTTGGGCGGCGACAGGATCGGAGACCGACTCGCTCGGACTGATCCTCTCGATAATCGCCCCTTTCCCACAGGGAAGGTCTGAATAGACGGTCTCGCCGGAAGGCGTTTGGCACGTAAACACGTCGGCGTATGCCACATTGAAACAAAGCAGACACGCAGGAAAGATGCTGTAGCGCATGGATACCTCCTCTCGACCCCATCCAATCTACGCCGCAAACGGCGGCGCTTCAAGTTGGGGATCAAGGCACCGTACTAGTGCTTGGATCGACGCTTCAGCCAGCTCCAGATGGCCTCACCGAGGTAGGGCAAAATCGCGATACAACCAAGAGCAACAAGGGTTTCCGGCTCCAGCATCCTGACACCTCATCAAGGGAAGTCCGAGACACGTTTTCCCATGCATCAGTCATGCCAGCCGAAAATGAAAGCCAGATGAAGGCAACAAAAAAGCGCCCCGAGAGGCGCTTGTTTGCTTGCTGCTTGGCGGACACGCAGACCTTCTAACCATAGTCCACAGCGTTCCATAGCCACACCAAAACAAATTATTTATCCCTTACTAAACATGTTGTTACGCGACCTAAATTCCATAGCCTTCTATTGCATTCCATAGACTACCCAATTACCATTGGGGGCAGGAAATGGGGAAGGGATAGAAAATGGCGAAGCGAGTGAAAGAACCGCTCACTGCAAAGGGCGTTGAATCGAAGAAGGAACCGGGCTACTACGCAGATGGTGGCGGCCTGTATTTGCGAGTCAGCAAAGAAGGGAAGCGCAACTCAGCCGGAGTTAAAACGTGGGCGTTTCTCTACACCATTGCCGGCCGCGCTCGGGAAATGGGCCTTGGCCCTGTGTCTGATATTTCACTGGCCGAAGCCCGCGATCTGGCGCTAGAACTTCGCAAGCAAATCCGGCAAGGCATCGACCCTATCGACGCCCGCCAAAAAGCTCGGGACGCTCAGGCCAAGGAAGAATCCAAGCGCATTACCTTCGCAGATGCTGCCAAGGAATATATCGACGCACACCGGGCTGGCTGGAAGAACGCGAAGCACGCAGACCAATGGACCAACACCATCGCGACCTACGCCGCCCCCACGCTCGCCCACCTCTCCGTTGCCGACATTGATACGGGGCTTGTTGTCCGAGTCCTCAAGCCAATTTGGGAAACCAAGACGGAAACAGCGAGCCGACTACGCGGCCGGATTGAATCCGTGTTGAATTGGGCAGCTACGCAAGGCTATCGGGCCAGCGGAGACAATCCTGCACGGTGGCATGGTCACCTAGAAAACCTCTTCCCGAAACGCTCGAAGGCGCAAAAGGTTCAGCACCATTCCGCCCTTCCGTTCTCAGAAGTTGGCGACTTCATTGGCAAGGCACAAAGACAGGAAGGCATAGCGGCACTGGCACTTGAATTCACCATCCTCACAGCTTGCCGGACTGGCGAGTCAATCGGCGCCACATGGGGCGAAATTGATCTTGAAGAAAAGGTCTGGACGATTCCTGCAGAGCGAATGAAGGCAGAAAACGAGCATCGCATACCGCTATCTGGCCGCGTGCTCGAGATCCTCAAGACGACGCCCGAGAGCGAACGCACCGGCTACGTTTTCCCGGGAGCAAAGGCGGGAAAACCACTTTCCAATATGGCTATGCTGGCCTTACTTGCCCGCATGAAACGTGACGACCTTACGGTCCACGGCTTCCGGTCGACCTTCCGGGATTGGGCGGGAGAAACCACGGCATTCCCCCGCGAAGTCATTGAGCACGCCCTCGCTCACAAACTCAAGGACAAGGCCGAAGCTGCATATGCGCGCGGTACGCTATTCGACAAGCGCCGCTTGCTGATGGATCACTGGTCCGCCTTCTGTGCGACAACGAAGAAGGAAAACAACGTGGTCGAAATCAAGAGCAAGGCGATAGCCTAATCGTAACTACAAAATAATCGTTGCAATTTATTTATTTGTAACTACAATAAGCACAAATGGACATTGAATTCGACCCCGTCAAGGATGCCAGCAACGTTGCAAAGCATGGTGTTTCGCTAGCCCTTGCTGAATCGCTTGAGTGGGATTGGATCATCAGCCGCCCAGATGGCCGGAAGGACTATGGAGAGCCTCGTGAGGTTGGCTTTGCTCCCATAGGCGCCCGCGTCTTCTGCGTGGTCTTTGTTCAACGTGACGACAGTTTGCGAATTATCAGCCTGCGAAAGGCCAACAGTAGAGAGGTGAAAAGCTATGCAAGTGCGCTCAAAGACCAGGATATTTGACGTACCCAGCCCGGAAGAGGATGCCGTCATCACGGCCGGCGCCCTGAGCGATCCGGACAACCGCCCCCAGACTGATGCAGAGATTGCGGCAATGAGGCGGCAGCGTGGCCAGCGCGGCCCGCAGAAGACGGCAACGAAGTGCCAGGTAACTCTGCGCCTAGACCCCGAGGTAATCGACTTCTTCAAGGCTACCGGCAAGGGATGGCAAAGCAGGATCAACGACACCTTGCTCGAGGACATCCAGACAAAGAAGAAAACCGCCGCCTGATCGGTCATCAGGCAAAGCGGGCCGGCAAGATGCTAGAACATCACGCCGACCCTGACCACAACTTGAAAAGGAGCTTCAAACCATGGCTAAATCGAATCATACCGAAGGCAGCGACATTGACCGTCAAGATCACATGAGCAAAATCAAATCCATACGACAGGCGCTGCATATTGGTCTGGCAAGCTACGGAGAGGTGGAGCGAGTGACCAACGAGATACGGGTGGCAGAGCTTTGCAAAAAGGAAATTCCAGCGGGGGTTAAGCCTATCCATCCGACAGGTGGCGCAGATGCGGCGGGAGAATTTGCCAAGGCGCTTCGCTTTCTTGAGGAATTGGCAGAAATGCCACTTGCGGCACAACCTGACTAACCGAGCGCGCCGCCCCCTGTCCAATACAAGCGACCAGGGGGCAATTTCCGGCCAAGAAAATGCGAATGAACGACAACGAAAACCTGCCGTACATTCTTCGCCCCATGAAGATGTTCGCGCCAACTCATCGCTACCACGTCACGGTAGGTGGGCGGGTTGAACTTCGGACAATATCCGAGCGCCCCGGCCCCAAATCAAAAAAATCCCCATACGATATTTGGTACGAACGCAGGAAAAATATTTTCCGGGTCTGGGCAAAACTCCCAAAACTGAGAGTCAAAGCAGCCGTCACAAGAAACAAAGCCGGTGATCCTACCAGGGCCACTATCGCGGCCCTCGTTTCCGCAATTGAACAGAATAAAAGCCGCAACAAAGGCCGCAAAACAACACCAAGAGAAGTAATTCAAGAGTGGGATAGGCGCGTCATGAACGGGGAACGGCTAGGGCCGGTGCCACATCGTTCAACGATCTTTCGGCATCTTAAAAACATCAATTCTTCGAGTTAGATACGCAACAAAAACAGCCGGCCGGGTGAGTAAATTTCGATTCCATGAACTGCCACATGGAGTCACAAATGAATCAACTTATTCGCCGCCAAGAAGTTCAAGCCGCAACCGGCAAGGCTTGTTCAACCATTTATCGCGACATCAAGTCGGGGCTGTTTCCAAAGCCGGTAAAGCTATCTACCCGCGCCACCGCATGGCCCGCCGAAGAAATCAGCGCCTTAAACAAGGCCCTTATTTCCGGAAAGACTGACGAGGAAATCCGTGAGCTAGTTGCCAGCCTACATGCGGCGCGCCAGGCATAGGGGCGTAACCATGGCCCCCAACAACAAAAAAGCCGCTCCGGCGGCCTCCTCTCTCCACTTGGAGTTTTTCGAGGCCAGCGCCAACTGCATGCAGCAATGCGCCGATGGTATTGCTGCGAACCTGCCACGAGTTTCCAGTGAGGACAAGCCAACACATAAGCGCGCAATCGGTCGCAACTGGGTGAATTGCCTTAAATTGAAGTGGAAGCCATGGATGGCGGTGTGACATGGCAAGAATCCGCACCATCAAGCCAGATTTTTTTACCAGCGAAGACATTGTCGGTCTCTCGCCTCTGACCCGGCTGCTCTACATCGCCACATGGTCGGAAGCTGACCGGGAGGGCCGCTTTGTCTGGCGCCCCAAAACACTGAAGCTGCGCTATCTGCCAGGCGATCAGTGCGACATCGAAGCGCTTGCTGCTGAACTGTTGTCGGCCGGCCTCGTGGTGACCTACGAAATCGATGGCCAGACATTCGCCGAAATCCCCACCTTCGCCAAGCACCAAGTAATCAACAACCGAGAATCTGCAAGCACGATTCCACCACGCGTCACCAACGCGACGGGCACGCGTGCTGCACGCGTCACCGACGCGACCACCACGCCGCTTATGGGAAAGGAAGGGAAGGAAGGGAATGATGTAGTGGAAGACGCCGACGCGTCATCTGTCTCCGGCCAAGCCGCCGACCATTGCCCGCATCAGGAAATCATCGACCTGTACCACCGCACCCTGCCTACAGGCAGGCAAGTTCGCCTTTGGACTCCTGCACGTGAAGCCAAGCTGCGTGCCCGTTGGAGAGAAGACGAAAAGCGCCAATCGCTTGAATGGTGGGGAAAGCTGTTTTCCTACATCGCCGGGAGCGACTTCTTGACCGGGAAGACGCACACCCCAGGGCGTACCCCGTTTGAGCTTGATCTTGAGTGGATCATCACCCCGGCCAACTTGGTCAAGATCATCGAAGGAAAGTATCACTCGCAGGAAGCTGGCGAATGAGCGCCCTATTCCACCTCGAATCAGAGCAATCGGTACTTGGCGGCCTGCTGATTGATCCGAAAGCCTTTGACCGTATCGACTGGCTGCAAGAGTCCGACTTTTACCGGGAAGACCACCGGCTGATATTCCGGCATGTGCTGATGATGCTGACAGAGCGCAAGCCGGTCGACGTGGTCACCGTTGCCGAATCGCTGGCATCTGCCGGAGTTGATGAAGACCGCACCGGCCTCGCCTACCTTGGCGAACTGGCAATGAATACCCCGAGCGCGGCGCGGATCGTGAGCTATGCCGAGTTGGTTAGGAAATATCGGCGGAACCGTGATTTTCAGTCTGCCGCCGTGCAGATTGTCGACTTCGCCAACGCGGATTTGTCCACGCCAATCGAAGAGCGAATAGACAAGGCCCAGGCGGTCATGTTTGCACTTGCAGAACGTTGCGTTGAAGGCTCAGACGATCCGGAGACCATCGGGGCATTGCTCCCCGGCGTTGTTGAGGACGTCCAAGAACGATACGACCAAGGCGGCGCTATTGCCGGGCTACCAAGCGGGTTCGCAGACCTTGACGCGAAGACATGCGGATTCGGCGGCGGTGACTTGATCATTGTTGCCGGGCGCCCCAGCATGGGGAAAACCGCCTTTGCTCTCAACGTGGCAGAGCATGTCGCCGTGAATGAGAACAAGCCGGTGGTGATCTTCAGCATGGAAATGGGGAAAAAACAGCTTTCAGAGCGCTCCATTGCCAGCATCGGGCGAGTGTCAATGAACGCCCTCCGCTCTGGCCAGATGACGAAGGACGACTTTAGCCGGATGTCGTTCGCTCTCGGGAAGTTGTTCAAGGCGCCGTTGCTGATTGATGACTCCCCGGCCCTGACGGTGGCACAGATGCGGTCCCGCGCACGGCGCGCCGCGAAGAAGCACGGCCTTTCCTTGATCGTGGTCGACTACATCCAACTGGCCACGGGCGAAGGGCAAAGCCGGGAGCAGGAGGTTTCGAGTATCAGCCGAGGCTTGAAGGCGCTGGCCAAGGAATTCAACTGCCCGGTCATTGCCCTGTCGCAGCTCAACCGAAAAGTCGACGAACGACCGAACAAGCGGCCGCTGATGTCCGACCTTCGAGACTCTGGCGCCATTGAGCAAGACGCCGACTTGATCCTGATGATGTACCGGGACGAGTACTACCACCCTGACACCCCTGAAAAAGGCATTGCCGAAATCATCGTCGCCAAGCAGCGCATGGGCGAGACCGGAATTATCCAGGTGCTGTTCCGTGGCGAATTCAGCCGGTTTGAAAACCTGACGGCCGAGGCAAGGCGCGAACTATTCGAGGCCCGCCAATTGGCAAAGCCCATGGCACGCAGGACAAAGGGGTTTGAACAATGACAAAGAACAAGACAGGCGCGAAGACGGCAGCGGTCGACCAAGTGCCGCCCTACTCCTTCTATCTGCCAGGCATGGACGCAGAAGAGGCCGCAGAGGCCGCCGTGAAGGCATTGCGAACCCCGCACCTCATCGACGCACTGGCGCTGCTTTGGCAGCTACGCCGGGTATCGAAAAACGAACAGGCGGAGTGTTCATCCGCGATCAAGAACGCCACAGAGAGCGTTTCCGGAGAGTTTCCGGCACTGCCCCAAGCACTGCCCCCAATAAATCCAACAGCAAGCGAAAGGAACAACGCATGAAACACCTATCCAGCGGCCAGCGCACCCAGAGCGGCGACCGCCTTCAAAAACTCATTGCCGAGCGGCCGGCGAAACCGCCAATCGGTACCCGGTTCCTCGCTGCCCTTGATCCGGCCGCCAAGGGCGCCAAGGTTGCCCCGATCACCGACAACAAGGGCAACACCAACGAAGTAGCAACCCTGATCAAGTCGATTCACTCAGCCGGCCGTATGGCCACCACCCAACACCGTTCCATGAAAGGGAAATAGCACCATGTCAGCAATCGAAGAATTCAAGGCACACATTCACCAGGTGGCGACACTTGGGGATCAAGCCAATCAGATCGACGCCCGGATTCGTCAGATTCAGGGCATTGCCAACGAGGCGCAGGCGCCGGTTCAGCAGGCGGCATCACTGAAAGCCAAGCGCCGTTCCATCCTGGCCCGCGTGTTCTTGGGTACCGGCGACAACAGCGAGCTTTCGGGCACCGAGAAGGCTATTGCAGAGGCGGAGGCGGCGGCGATTGCCAAGGCACCGAACCGGGAGGGAGCAGAGGCCGCAATCGAGGAACTGCAGCGTCAGGCAAGCGCCATTGCTCAGGAGATCCACGCGATTGGAAAAGACCGCTTCGACCTGTATCACGCCGCTCTGAAAGAGCATGCAAAAGCGGCGCTGCCAGCCTATCAGGAAGCAGTCGACAACCTTGCCCGGGCCTACGCGGAAGTGATCGGCCGTTGCCGTGCTATCGACGAGATTGCCGACCCCCAAACGGGCCGCTACATGGCAGCTTTTGGCTACCCGAATTCTCCCGAAGTGCCACCGGTACCGACGTTCAACCAGAACGTTCGATTCAAGACACTTATCGATACCGACGAATTGGTTTTTGCCGCCAAAGAACAGGCAAAGCGCCACCTTGACGCCATCGCCATGCAGGCAGCCAACCTCACCAACCAACCAGGAGCAACGAAATGACCATCTATCGCGCAAACGCTGACACCGTCAAAAAGATCATGTGCAACAAAATGACCGCGCGTGCCTTCACCATTCTTGGGCTTGGGTCTGCAATAGACAGCATGGGTATTTCTGTGGCGCCGCAAAGGCAAGCTTTCTTGGATGGCGGACCGGACTTTTTCATGCGGCTCGATTCGTCGGCTCGGACCTATACGCCACCGCAGGCTAGCCCCAAAAAATACTGGCAGGAAATCGATAGCCCAGGGACGTACATCGAAATCAAGATTTCGGACGCCTTCCCGCTGCTCGTCTGCAACGGCAATTTCGAGTGCTACATCCCGGACGGCAAAGGGGCCGCCCTGCGGAACGTTCTGAATGCTATTGGCTGGACTATTGAAGCCAGCCCAGCCGACGCAGCATTCCCGCCTGCCAACAACCACTACATCCCGACCGGGTTATAGGTCGGCTTTCGGCAACCACAGCAACGGGAGGGGAAACCCTCCCGATAGGAGAACAGAATGAGCAAAGCAGATTGGATCTTTGGTGACAAGGAAGTGAGCCGGCGCCTGCGCGCGCTTCCTGATGGCATTCGCTCTCGGGTTGGCGACTCCATAGGCCGGCTGACGCTTGCTCTTCAGCGAAAAATTGTCTCTGAAAAGCTGTCCGGTATGGGTGTCGTGAAGAACGCAGGGGGCGGAATCAGTTTCAAGAGAAACAAGAGTCTGCAAGTGCTGAACGTTCGCACCGGCACCCTGCGGCGCTCGATAGATCAGCGCATGGTTCTCACCAGCAACACCATCGCAGGTGTCGTCAGCACCAACGTCTCATACGGCAAGGCGCACGAGTACGGGGGCCTGCAAACGCAAACCGTCCGCGAGCACCTGCGCCTGGTTAAGCAGGCATTCGGCAAAAGCCTGAAATCGCCGGTCTGGTCGACGGTAAAGGGGCATTCCAGAACAGTTGATTTGCCCGAGCGTTCTTTCCTGCGTTCAGCGCTGGCGGAGATGCAGGAAGAGATTGCGGAGGATGTCGAAAAGGCCGTCTCGGGGGCGGTGAATGGTCGGTGAATTTTGAAAAACGCTATTTGGGCTTGGATGCCTGGAAAGGGGTAACACCATGGGAGCAGCAGCACTAGGAAGTGAAATAGGGGTCCGGATATTTGCCGACGATTCCGACCTGAAACCCGGGATGGAGTCGGCCGCGTCCGACGTTGAACGGTCGTCCGAGCGGATGAAGCAGAGCATCGCTGGTCTGAAAGATGCCGTCAGCAGCCACATGGCCACCATCTCGAATCAGGTCAAGGCGGCCAATGACGACATCGGCGGCGGCCTGTCTAGCATGGCCGGCGCCTTCGGCAAGATCGGGGGGTTGATTGGCACGGTGTTCGCGGCGCTGGCCGGCGGAAAGATGGTGCAGATGGCCAACGAAACTGCCGACTACACCGAAGAAGCCATGAAGCTCGGCCGGGCCATGGGCACGACTGCCACCCAGGCAAGTATCTGGATGGAAGTCGCCAAGGAACTGGGCAGCTCGAACGGCGAAGTTGAAGCTGCGGCCAAGGGCCTGACGCGGCAACTCAAGGAAAACGAGGACGACCTGAACCGCCTCGGTCTGGTCACCCGCGACTCGACGGGATCCTTGCTCGACATGGACACCCTCATGAAGAGCGCGATTGCAACGGTGAATTCCCACAAGGAAGGCACCGACCGCAACCTGGCGGCGCAGGAAATATTCGGTCGTGGCGTCGCCGGCAACTCCAAGCTGCTGCTGGCCAACGCCGAAGCCTTCAGGGAAGACGAGGCCTATATTCGCAGCCTCGGCGGCCAGGTCAGCGGCGAATCGGTCGCAGCCTGGGAACTGTACGACTCGGCCATGGACAAGGTCGGCATGGGCATGACCGCCTTCCGCAACACCATCGGCAACGAGGTCATGCCGGTGATCGCCAAGCTGGCCGAATGGCTGTCAGCAGCAATGCCGGCCGCCATCACCGTGACAAAGGGCGCCATCGGCGGGCTTGTGTCTGCGTTCTGGGCACTCAAGAACGGCGTGGTGGTGGTCTGGGAAACCATCAATGCCATGGTCGTCACGGTTGCCGAGCCTATCCGGGCTATGGCGGCCGCAATCGGCAAGGCACTGACTGGCGACTTCGCCGGGGCCGCTGCCGAAATCAAGGGCGTCGGCGGCAACATCTCGGCTGCCTGGTCGCAGGCAATGGACGAAATGACCAAGTCCAGCGAGGAAACCAGCAACCGGATTGGCGCGATATTTGGCGCGCAAACCGACGTCGAGGCCAGCGACAAGAGCGGCAAGGGCTACGTCGGGGAGCCGGATAAGCCAAAGAAAGACAAGGCCGGCAGCGGAGAAAAGACCCGCATGCCGGCATGGGAAGCCGAACTAGCCCAGCAAAAGGCCGCGTTCATGCTCTCGAACGACATGTACGAAATGACGCTCGAGCAGGAAAAGAGCTTTTGGGACGAAAAGCTGGCCATTGTCGAGAAAAACGACAAGGAATACGGGGCGCTGACCAAGAAATCGGCGGACATGGCCCTGAAAATCCTCAAGGACAAGGCCGTCGAGGGCCGTGCCTTCGCTCAGATGGACATCGACGAATGGAAGCGTGCGGCATCGGCCGGTATTGATGTCCAGGAACAGGCCGCCGATCTGGCCTATGCCATGGGTGAAATCAGCAACGACGAACGCCTGCAGCTTGACCGCCAGTTCGAACAGCAGCGCTACGAAATAGCCACTCAGGCAATCGACGAGCGCATGGCCTTGATGTCAAAAGACCCGAACATGAGCGCCGTCGAGTATCAGAAGCTGAAGAATCAGCTTCTCGAAATCGACCGCAAGCATGTCATGGATAAGCGCCGGATCGAGAACGCCGTCAAGGTTTCCGCGGCCTCCCCGCAGCTTCGCATGTTCGACCAGATGCAGCAGTCGTTCTCGCAGGCCATCACCGGCATGCTGACGCGGGCGCAAACCCTGCGCCAAGGGCTGAACAACATTTTCAAATCGATTCTTTCTTCATTCGTGCAGAACATGGTTGTGACCCCATTGATTGAGTGGGCCGGCGGACTGCTTCGCCAAACGGCTATTTACCAGATGTTCTTCGGCACAAAATCAACTCTTGAGCAAACCGCAGCGCAAACGACCACAACCACAAAGGCCAGCGAGGCGACGGCCGTTGTTAGTTCGAATGCTGCGGAAGCTGCATCGGGCGCGGCGGCATCAGTAGCCGGAATTCCACTTGTTGGGTGGGCGATGGCGGCCGGCGTGTTCGCTGCCGTGATGGCGATGGTCATGGGGGCCACAGGAAGTATCAAGTCGGCATCGGGTGGCTATGACATTCCGTCCGGCGTGAATCCACAAACTCAACTGCACGAAGAGGAAATGGTCCTTCCGCGAGAGCACGCCAACACGATCCGGCGCATGTCGGGGGATGACGGCGGATCATCGGGGGGCGCGGTAAATGTCCACTTCAACATCCAGGCGCTTGATGGGCACGACGTGAAACGGGTGTTGATCAAGAACAAGGCCGGGCTGGTCGCGGCGCTCAAAGAAGCCCAGCGCACCGGAAACATCAAATCATAGGAGCACGACAAGATGACCAATATCAGCAAACTTCCAGACCGCCCTGCTCGTGAGTGGAAAGTCTTCGAAGACGGCATTTCCAAATTCATTCGGGCCAAAGGCGCGAGCGAAGAGGCAATACAGCACGTTTGCGCCCGCATCCGGCCGGCATTCATTAAAGTGGCAGCGGACAACGGGCTAATGCTTGTTGCCAAAACGCCTGAAGAGATACTTCAGGCGGTAAATGCCTACTTCCACCAAGTGACCGCCGGTCTTCTGGAGGAGATGGCCGCGCTTGCAGTCGAAAACTACCATCTCGGGGGCGGCGAGTAATGGCAAAGGGTGGAAAACGATTGCCGGAAATCACCCATTAACCCAATCCGGAAGGGCGGGAAAACCCCGCCCTATTTCCACAGAAAGGAGGCTCTATGCCGTCGAATTCCAAAGCCAACCTGCCGGCAAGCAAGGCAGCGGCAAACATTACCCTGCTACCTGCCCCCAAGGCGATCAATCTACACAACCTGGAGGCCGTTCGCCGCGAGATGAGCAGGGTATATCGAGACATGCGCAACGGCACTATCCAGACCCAGGACGGCGCCAGGCTGGTCTATGTTCTCGGGGAGGTTCGCAAGATGTTTGAGGCGGTGGATCTGGAGAAGCGAATTGCAGCACTGGAGGTAATCGACAATGGCCCGACTTGATGAACGCATTCGCCGCCTGGAAGGCAGAGCGCCCAAGGTATCGCCAGGCGAAAAGAGAGAAAAGGCGTTGAGTGAAGCCATTGAAAAAATTCACGATGCACTTCAGGCCGCGCTGCCGGGTGATGAAATGCTTAAACGAGTGCGAGTAAGTGAATTTAACATTAGCCTTGTCCGTATTCCCGGGAGCAAATCGCACCACGAAAAGCTTCTCGATATGCGCAACAGGATCATGTCTAGCAGCACCACCGAAGAGGACGATTCCATTCTGGGCAGCCTGCCCGAATCGGCCCTTGGTGTTTTTGGGTTGAGTGCCGCCGACTATGTGACAAACATTTGCGGGGTTCTGGAAAAATACTGACTGACTGACGCGGCGGTTCGCGGTGCGGTCTCGCACACTTCGCACAACAAAATGGATGCAAAAAAACAGGGTACCGGCACAACAGGGCGGCGATAGACAAACAGAAGCAGAAGCGTTTATCTCATTTTGGGTGCCCTGATTGTCCTGTTTGCCCTACTGCGCCGCCTTGTTCGGCAGCTTCCTGATCAGCAGGATTGTCCGTAAAAACCCCGTCATCCCCCCGCTGCGGTTGGCGCCATTGACGAAGAATTCAACCCAGACGCCCGCCCGGCCTTCCCTGTTAAGGCAACCGAATAGCGAAGGGTTTGAACACCAGAACACAAACTGCGGCGCCCCAACTCGGAAATCCTTAATCACAATCGAATTGAAGTCGATTGCGATGTGCTTGTAATACTGTTCGACGATCCCCAGCGCCTCATCCTTCGCTATGTCGGCGCCTGTAGTCAGATGGCCAAATCCTGGATAGTCGTCCGGCGTTGTTGCGCTCTCCATCCGGTTCGCCGACGTTGGGATTTCTGCAATAGTGTAGGTGGTGCCTGGCACCGCTAGTATGGCGACCCCGTTGGAGATAGAAAACTGGCTGGTCGATTCCTCAACTTGAAACGCCGCGGCGCCAATCGACGTCAAGAGGATAAACGCCGCTGCTACGGTTGTTTTGATCATCATCAGCCCTTTCGTTGCCCGTTTTATTGGTCTTCGTGAAATATTCCCATTTCATCACGAACAGCCAAACGAGCAACGAAAACAACCAGCCAATATTCCCAGAACTTCCCAAACCTCATTGGGGGCAGAAACAGGGGCAGAAAACAAAAACGCCCCGAAAGGGGCGTATTTGCTTGCTATCTGGCGGACACGCAGGGATTCGAACCCTGGATCCAGGTTTTGCCCGGATGCACCCTTAGCAGGGGTGTGCCTTCGACCACTCGGCCACGTGTCCTTGCCTGCTACAACGAGGCGCGGATGATATAGGCTCCGCGCCCTTTGGTCAAACTTACTGGTCGAGACCGAAGGTGCGGTGCAGGACGCGAACCGCCAGCTCCAGGTACTTTTCGTCGATAACAACGGAAATCTTGATCTCGGAGGTCGAGATCATCTGGATATTGATGCTTTCGTCAGCCAGCGCCTTGAACATCTTGGAGGCGACGCCCGGGTGCGAGCGCATGCCGACGCCGACGGCGGAGACCTTGCAGATCTTGTTGTCACCGGCGATTTCGCGGGCACCAAGCTTGGTCTTGACGGTTTCGAGAATAGCCTGTGCCTTGGCAAAGTCGCCGCGATTCACCGTGAAGGAGAAGTCGGTGGTGCCGTCGTGGCCGACGTTCTGGATGATCATGTCGACGTCGATATTGGCATCGGCGATGGTGCCCAGGATCTGATAGGCGATGCCCGGGGTATCCGGGACGCCGGAGAGGGTCAGCTTGGCTTCATCGCGATTGAAGGCGATACCGGAGATGATCGGTTGTTCCATGTTCTTGTCTTCCTCAACAGTGATCAGCGTGCCTTCCCCTTCATCCTGGAAGCTGGAAAGAACGCGCAGTTTGACCTTGTACTTGCCGGCGAATTCGACCGAGCGGATCTGCAGCACCTTGGAGCCGAGGCTGGCCATTTCCAGCATTTCCTCGAAGGTGATGGTGTCGAGCTTCTTGGCTTCCGGCACGACGCGCGGATCGGTCGTGTAAACGCCATCGACGTCGGTGTAGATCTGGCACTCGTCAGCCTTCAGGGCGGCCGCCAGAGCGACGCCGGAGGTATCGGAACCGCCACGGCCGAGCGTGGTGATGTTGCCGTGCTCGTCGACACCCTGGAAACCGGCGACGACGACGACGTTACCGGCGTCGAGGTCGCGGCGCATGTTGGCTTCGTCGATCGACAGGATGCGCGCCTTGGTGTGGGTGCTGTCGGTCAGCACCTTGACCTGGCCACCGGTGTAGCTCTTGGCCTTGCAGCCGATGTCCATGAGCGCCATGGAGAGCAGGCCGGTAGTGACCTGTTCGCCGGTGGACATGATGGCATCCAGCTCGCGCGGATCGGGTGTGGCCTGGACTTCCTTGGCCAGCGCGATCAGTTTGTTGGTTTCGCCGCTCATTGCGGAAACGACGACAACGACCTGATGGCCCTGCGCCTGGAATTTGGCAACGCGCTTGGCGACGTTCTTGATGCGCTCGGGATTACCGACCGACGTACCGCCGTATTTTTGAACAATCAACGCCATGGATTTGTCCGGTTAAACGTTGGAAACATGAAAAAGAGGGCGGGATTTTACCCCACCCTGTTCTTTTTCAGAAAGAAGAAAACAGTGACTAGAGATCAGCCAGCGAACGCAGATGCGCGCCAACGCTACGCGCCAGCGAGGTCATCACATAGCCGCCTTCGAGCATGGAAACGATGCGTTTTTCGCACATTTCGGCGGCCAGTGCTTTCAGTTGATTGGTGACCCAGGCGTAGTCTTTTTCGAGGAATTTCAGGTTGCCCATGTCGTCCTCGAAGTGGGCATCGAAACCGGCCGAGATGAGGATCATTTGCGGTTTGAATTCGCGCAGGCGGGGCATCCATACCTGCGTCACCGCATCGCGGAACTCCTCGCCGCCAGACCCCGAGGCAAGCGGCACGTTGCACATGTTGGCGGCCGGTTTCTCGGTGCCGCAGTACGGGTAGAACGGGTGCTGGAAGATGCTGCACATGAGCACCCGGTCGTCACCGGCAAAGCAGTTTTCGGTGCCGTTGCCGTGGTGAACGTCGAAATCGATGATCGCCACACGTTCCAGGCCGTGGGCGACGAGGGCATGATTTGCCGCAACGGCGACGTTATTGAAGAAGCAAAAACCCATCGGATTTGCTTTCTCGCAGTGATGACCAGGCGGGCGCACGGCGCAGAAGCCGTTTTCGATTTCGCCCTTCATGACGAGGTCGACGGCCAGGCAACCGGAGCCGGCGGCACGCAACGCAGCCTGCCAGGTATGCGGATTCATCGCGGTATCGGGGTCGAGGTGCACAACGCCCATTTCCGGTGAAGCGCGCTTGAGGCGTTCGAGATGCGAGGCCGGATGGACGCGCAGCAGTTGTTCGAAGGTGGCGAGCGGCGCGTCGTAGTAAACGAAGTAGGCGTCGATCCCCTGGGCGATCAGGTGATCATTGATGGCAGTCAGACGTTGCGGGCATTCCGGGTGATGCGAACCCATGTCGTGCAACTGGCAGTCACGATGGGTGATGATGGCAGTGGTCGTCACTTGTTCTCTCTCTGCGAAGCGGCGCACAAGACGGCGCACGTCGAATGGTCATTATCGTCCCATTCGTCGCGCCGCTTCAAGCATTAGAATGGGTTTGGACTGACACTGCGGAACCCATGATGTTTAAAAGCACACTTTCCGGCCTCGCCGGTCGCCCACGGGCATTCGACGGCGTTCTCGAACAGGCCGGCCGGATCATTCTCGGCAAGGATCATGAAATCCGGCTGGCCATCGCCTGCCTGCTGGCCAACGGCCATTTGCTCATCGAAGACCTGCCGGGCATGGGCAAGACGACGCTGGCCCACACGCTGGCCCGGCTGCTCGGGCTGCAGTTTTCGCGCATCCAGTTCACCAGCGATCTGCTGCCGGCCGACATTACCGGCGTGTCGATCTTCGAGCGCGACAAGAGCGAATTTCGTTTCCTGCCCGGCCCGGTCTTCGCCCAGCTCGTGCTGGCCGACGAGATCAACCGCGCCACGCCGAAAACCCAGAGCGCCCTGCTCGAGGCGATGGAGGAAGGCCAGGTCACGGCCGAGGGCCAGACGCGCATCTTGCCGACGCCCTTTTTCGTCATCGCGACGCAGAATCCGGCGCACCAGATCGGCACCTTTCCCTTGCCCGAATCACAGCTCGACCGTTTCCTGATGCGCCTCGAACTGGGCTATCCGGACCGCGCCGCTGAACGCGCCCTGCTGGCCGCGGGCGGTCAGCGCCGACGCGTCGAGGAATTGACGCCATTGCTCGCGCCCGATGAGCTTCCGGCCTTGCAGCAGGAAGCGGCAGCCATCCACGCCGCCGGCCCGCTCATCGATTACGTCCAGGCGCTGGTCGAGGCAACGCGCCAGAACCCGGCCTTCCAGCACGGCCTGTCGCCGCGCGCCGGCCTCGCCCTGCTCGCCGCGGCCCGCGCCTGGGCCTGGCTGGCCGGGCGCGACATGGTCCTGCCCGACGACGTGCAGGCCGTGCTCCCCGCCGTCGCCCGGCATCGCCTGCGCTCGGCCCAGGGAGGCGGCAACGCGCTGGCCGAGGACATCGCGGCCCTGATCCGCAGCGTCGCGATTCCCTGAAAACCGTGGGCATCGTCGCCACCCTGCAGCAAAAACTGTTTCGCTGGCAGAGCGACGGCACGGCGCCGTTGCGCCTCGGCCAGCGGCGCATCTTCATCATCCCGTCGCGCGGCGGCCTGCTCTACGCCCTGGCGCTCATCGTCATGCTGATCGGCGCCATCAATTACAACCTGGCGCTCGGCCATGCGCTGGTTTTCCTGCTCGCCGGGCTGGGCATCGTCGGCATGATCCACACCTTTCGCAACCTGCACGGACTGGTCGTTACGCCGGGCCGTAGCGCGCCGGTTTTTGCCGGGGAAACGGCGCATTTCGAGCTGACACTCGACAACGACCGCCCGACCCCGCGCCTCGGGCTCGAACTGGAGGCCGAAAGCGGCAATCCGGTGTTTGCTACGGTCAACCGGAAAAAAAGCTCAAAATTGAATGTTCCGGTCAGCACCAAAAACCGCGGCTGGCTGGCCCTGCCGCGTGTCCGATTGTCGACCCGCTATCCGCTCGGCCTGTACACCGCCTGGGCCTACCTGCAACCGGCCATGCGCTGCCTGGTCTATCCGCAGCCGATTGCCGCGCCACTGCCTGTTTCCTCACCGACGCCGATCGGCGGCGAGCGCAGCGGCGATGGCGGCCAGGAGGATTTCGCCGGATTCCGAGAACGCCAGCCGGCCGATTCGCCGCGCCACGTCGCCTGGAAAGCCAGCGCCCGTAACGCTGGCGAAGGCCCGCTGCTGATCAAGCAATTCGCCGGCGGCGCCCAGGTTGAGCTGATGCTCGACTGGCAGCTGACCGACGCCGCGCTGAGCGACGAAACCCGCATCGGCATCCTGACCGGCTGGGTGCTCGCCGCCGATGCGGCCGACGCCCATTACGGTCTGCGCCTGCCCGGCGTCGACATTCCGACCGGCAGCGGCGAGCGGCATCGCCAGCACTGCCTCGAAGCCCTCGCCCTCTGCCAGCCATGAGCACGCCGGCCCGCGAAGCCCTCGACCGCCACGCCACGCCCTGGTTGTTCGTCACCGCCCTGGCGACGACGGCGCCGCACTTCATGCATCAACCACCGTGGCTCAGCGCGGTGGCCGGCGCCCTGTTGTTGTGGGCCGTCTGGCTGTGGTGGAAAGACCAGCGCCTGCCCGGCCGCTGGATATTGATTCCGCTGGTCGGCGCCGGCAGCGCCGGCATCCTGCTCGAATTCCACACCCTGTTCGGGCGCGATGCCGGGGTCGCCATGCTGGTCATGTTCATGACCATGAAGCTGCTCGAACTGAAGTCGCGGCGCGATGCGATGGTCGTCGTCACCCTCGGCTACTTTTTGCTGCTCACCCACTACCTGTATTCGCAAAGTATCCCGACCGGTGTCTGGCTGCTCGCCGCGATGTGGCTCGTCACGGCGACGCTGATCCGCCTGCACGGCGGCCCGACCAGCCAGACGCGCCAGACGCTGCGCTATGCCGGTGCGCTCTGCCTGCAGGCAATTCCCTTCATGCTCGTTCTTTACCTGCTCTTCCCGCGCATTTCCGGACCGCTCTGGGGCCTGCCGACCGATGCTTACGCCGGCAAAACGGGGTTGTCCGACACGATGACGCCGGGCAGCATCGCGCAACTGGTCCAGAATGCCGACATCGCCTTTCGCGTCCGCTTCGACGGGCCGCTGCCGCCCAGGCAGAAACTCTACTGGCGCGGTCCGGTCATGGAGCAGTTTGATGGGACAACCTGGCGCCGCTACGAAGGTCGCCACCCGAAAGCGAAGCTGGAAAGCATCTCGCCGCCGATTGGCTATGAAACCACGCTTGAGGCGCACAACCAGCCATGGCTGCTGGCACTGGATGCCCCCCTGAACCTGCCGGCGGAAATTGTGCTGAATGGCACGTTGACCGTAGCAAACACGAAACCGATCACCGAACGGCAACGCTTCCGGCTATCGGCCAGCCTCGATTACCGCTTCAACACCAGCGAAGATGCCTTGGTGCTGCAGCGCAACCTGGCGCTGCCCGAAGGCAATCCGCAGACCCGCGCCCTGGCTGCCCAGTGGCGCCAAGGCAACACGCCGGAAGCCATCATCGGCAAGGCGCTCGCCCTGTTCGCCGCCGATTTCACCTACACGCTGTACCCGCCACTGCTCGACCGGCACGGCATGGACGATTTTCTTTTCCGGAGCAAACGCGGCTTCTGCGAACACTATGCCGCCGCCTTCGTGACACTGATGCGGGGTGCCGGCATTCCGGCCCGCGTCGTCGGCGGCTATCAGGGCGGCGAATTCAACCCGCTCGATCAATATCTCGTCGTCCGCCAGTCCGATGCCCACGCCTGGGCCGAAGTCTGGCTAGCCGGCAAAGGCTGGGTCCGCGTCGACCCGACAGCCGCCGTATCGCCCGACCGCATCGAAACCGGCATCGCCAATGCGCTGGCCTTTGGCGAGCCGCTGCCCATGCTGATTCAGATACGCGCCGAGTGGCTACGCACGCTGCGTTACCGCTGGGAAGCGATCAACAACGCCTGGAACCAGAACATCCTCGGCTACGACCCGCAACGTCAGCGCGACCTGCTGGCCCGCCTCGGCTTCTCCGACACCGATTGGCGCAGCCTGGCCATCGCCCTCGCCAGCGCCTGCGGCCTGCTCGTCGCCGGTCTGATGGGGTGGGCACTGTACAAACGCCCGGAACGTGACCCGGTCGTTCGCCTCTGGCATCAGGCGCTGCGACATCTGGCCCGAAGAAAGGTAGACTGTGCGCCTTGGGAAACGCCACTGGACCTGGCCCGACGCGTTCGGGAACAGCGCCCGGAACTGGCCGAACCTTTCCAGCGCGTGGTCGATGCCTACCTTGTAGCGCGCTACGGCAATACCGACAAACACCTGAAAACACTGCGCGACGCCGTTGCGCTATTGCGACAATGAACCTGAAACCGATATTTGCCCCGCTACTGCTTGTCGCCCTCGCCACGCAGACCCATGCCGCACCAGATTCGCCAGCCAGCACCCCGACCTTCGCCGACGACCCGGCCGTCGTCGCCTTTGCCCGCGACATCGAAAACCGCCACGCTTTCAAAGCCGACGAGTTGATCAGCCTGTTCGCCCAGACCAGCCCCAACGCCACGGTCATCAAGCTCATCCAGCCCCCCACTTCGCCGCTACAGCGCTCGTGGGAACGCTACCGGTCGCGCTTTCTGAACGAACGGCGCATCGAAGGCGGCGTCACTTTCTGGCAGGAAAACGCCGGGCATCTGGCCAAGGCCTCGGCCATCTACGGCGTGCCCGAGGAAATCATCGTCGCCATCATCGGGGTCGAAACCCATTACGGAAGCAACACGGGCGGCTTCGGGGTGTTCCAAGCACTATCGACACTGGCTTTCAACTACCCGCGCCGGGCCGAGTTTTTCCGCACCGAGCTCGAACAGTTCCTGCTGCTAACCCGCGAAAATAATCTCGACCCGCTGGCCGTCAAAGGCTCGTTCGCCGGCGCTATCGGCATCCCGCAATTCATGCCGGGCAGCCAGCGCCGCTACGCCGTCGATTTCGATGGCGACCAGCGTGTCGACCTCGGCAACAGCGTCGATGACGCCATCGGCAGCGTCGCCCGCTTCCTCGAACAGCACGGCTGGCAAGCCGGGCAAGCCATCGCTGTCCAGGCAACGACGGAGGGAACACCCGATGCCGAGCTGATTGAGGCCGGCATCCGCCCCAGCCTCAAAGTCGCCGACCTGGCCGGCAAGGGCGTCACTGCGGCGATAGATCCCCAGGCCAGCGTTGCCCTGATCGACCTCGTTTCACCGGGGTACGAAACCGAATACTGGCTGGGACTCGAGAATTTCTACGTGATCACCCGCTACAACCGATCAAGCTTCTACGCCATGTCGGTTTTCCAGCTGGCTGAGGAAATCCGCAGCCGGATGTGTGCCGCTACAGCAGAGAGTCGCGCGAGATATTGCCGCGCTTGATGATCTTGCGCAGGCGATCCAGACCTTCCATCTGAATCTGCCGCACCCGTTCGCGGGTCAGCCCGAGATCGTGGGCAATGACATCGAGCGTCGCCAGATCGGCGCCGTTCAGACCGTAACGGCGCTCGATGACCGAACGCTGGCGCTCGCTCAGTTGATCCAGCCAGTCGCCCAGCAGCGAGCCGACTTCGCTCGACTGGAGCAATGACTCGGGATCGCCGGCACCATCGTCGGCGATGACTTCGGCGATGGTGTGACTGGGATCGATGTCGAGCGGCGCATCGAGCGAGGCGATATGTTCGTTGAGCGACAGCGTGCGCCGCACATCGTCGACCGACCAGTCGATCAGGGCAGCAATGCGCTCCACCGTCGAATCGCGCCGGTCGGCCGATTCCAGGTGGCGCATGGCGCGCAGGACAACGTTGATTTCCTTGACGATATGCACCGGCAAGCGAATGGTGCGCGACTGGTTCATGATGCCGCGCTCGATGTTCTGGCGTATCCACCAGGTCGCGTAGGTTGAAAAGCGGAAACCGCGCTCCGGATCGAATTTTTCCAGCGCGTGGATCAGACCGAGATTGCCCTCCTCGATCAGGTCGAGCAGCGGGATGCCCCGGTTCAGGTAATGCTTGGCGATATTCACGACAAGCCGCAGATTGTGCTCGATCATGCGCTGGCGGGCGGAGAAATCGCCGGAGCGAACGAGGCGCGTCGTAGCCAGCTCTTCTTCCGGGGTGAGGAGCGGCTTGGCGCCAATCTCGCTCAGATAAAGCTGGGTAACATCCTCGAGCAGTTCGATTTCCGGGATGACAAGCTCAGGCTCAGGCGGCAGGACCGACTCATCGGGCTGCCCCTCGAACTCATCTTCCACGCGCTCGCCGAGATCGCTCATCTTTTCGGCAGATACAGCGCCGGATCGACCGGCTTGCCCTGTTTGCGGATTTCGAAGTGCAGCTTGACCGTATCCGCATCGGTATTTCCCATCTCGGCAATCTTCTGACCGCGGCTGACTTGCTGACCTTCCTTGACGAGAATCTTGCGGTTGTGGGCGTAAGCCGACAAGTAGGTCGCGTTGTGCTTGATGATGACCAGTTCGCCGAAGCCACGCAGGCCACTGCCGGAGTAGACCACTTTCCCGCTGCTGGCAGCCAGAATCGGATCGCCGGCCTTGCCGGCAAAATCCAGCCCCTTGTTGCCGCTATCACTGTATGGCGCCGACAGCTTGACCGATGTCGGCCACATCCACGGCACGTCGTCCGGACCGGCTGCAGCTGGCGCCGCCGGCTTGACTTCCGGCGGGACCTCGGCCGGCTTGACGGTTTCACCGCCAACCTTGTTCAGGCGGGCATACGCTTCGTCCGAATACGGCTCCTTGCCAACCCGCGGTTCCCGCTTCAAGACACCGCTCCGCGCAGCAACATCCGGGCTGCCGGAAGCTTGATCGAGGGCATGGGATTCAACAGCGGAGCCCAGCTCGATCGGCTTGGCGACGGCGCCATCGGCGCCAGTCTCGGCAGCCGCAACCGGCGGTGCTATGCGCAGCACTTGCCCTTCCTTGATGGCCGCCGAGTTGGAAATGTTGTTCCAGGTCGCCAAATCACGATGGTCCTGACCGTGCTCCAGCGCAATCCGGTACAGGGTGTCGCCACGCTTGACGGTGTAATAGCCCGGGCCGACAGGCTGATTGATGCTTCGTCCGGCGGAACCCGAACGATCTACGGCAGGCGCCGGGAGCTGGGACATGCAACCGGCCAGAAATAACAGGGGAAAAACGGTAGTGACGATACGAATCATTGCGTTCCTGAGAGTAACGGGACGAAGCGCACTGCATCGAGCCTTGTTTCGACGTACCCCTGAGGGGTGTGCTCAATGAAGCTAAGATACTGCTCCGCAGCCCCCACTGGCAAGACCAGCCGACCGCCCGGCGCCAGTTGCCGAAGCAGGGCCGGCGGCACACTGACTCCGGCGGCGGCGACGATGATGCTGTCAAATGGCCCGGCTTCGGGCAAACCGAACTGGCCATCGGCGTGTTTCAGCCGGACATTGAACTGCTGCAGGGTGCGCATGTTGGCCTTGGCTTTTTCGAGCAAGGGCGCCAGCCGTTCGACGGCATAGACCTCGTTGGTCAACTGGGCCAGCACGGCAGCCTGGTAACCGCAGCCGGCACCGATCTCGAGCGTTTTGCCGAGTGTCTTGCGCCCGTTGAGCAACAACTCGATCATGCGCGCCACGACATAGGGCTGCGAAATGGTCTGCCCCATGCCAAGCGGCAGGGCAGTGTCCTCGTAGGCCCGCGAGGCCAGCGCCTCCTCGACAAAGACGTGGCGAGGCACCGCGGCCATCGCCTTGAGCACCGTCTCGTTACGGATACCCTTTTCACGCAGGCGCTCGATCATGCGCGTCCGCGTCCGTTGCGAAGTCATGCCGATACCGTTCAACACGCTGTCACTCAATCCATCCACTGGCGAATCGAAGGCAATTGGGCTGTATGCGTCAAGTCAATCTGCAAGGGTGTAATCGAAACACGCCCATGCTGGATTGCATTGAAATCGGTGCCCGGCCCGGCATCGGCAGCCGCCCCTGCCGCGCCGACCCAATAAACGGTTTCATGACGCGGCGAAATCATTTTAACCACCGGTTCGGCTTTATGCCGACGGCCAAGACGGGTGACTTCCATGCCATTTAATTCAGCGTAAGGAATATCCGGGACATTGACATTCAACAACACCGGCTGCCCGATCGGGTTGCGGATAAAGCGCTCGACCAATTCACGTGCGACACGGCCGGCCGTCGCATAATTATTTCCTTCGAATGCCGTCAGCGAAATGGCAATTGAGGGAATGCCGAGCAAAAACCCTTCAGTTGCCGCAGCAACCGTGCCGGAATAAATTGTATCGTCGCCCATATTGGCGCCGTTATTAATTCCGGAAACGATAATATCCGGCAATTCATCGAGCATGCCGGTGACAGCCAAATGAACGCAATCGGTAGGCGTTCCATTTACAAAATGAAAACCATTGGCCGCCTTTTTCAAAAACAGCGGCCGATCCAGCGTCAGCGAATTACTGGCCCCGCTGCGATTCTGCTCGGGCGCCACGACGACGACCTCGCCCAGACCCTGCAACGCCTCGGCCAGGGCGGCAAGCCCTGGCGCGAAATAGCCGTCGTCGTTACTCAGCAGAATGCGCATATTCAGACCAGCAGATTATCCAGAGAGCCACCATTGGCCACCCAGGCTTCGACCCACTTCGGCTTGCGGCCGCGACCGGTCCATTCGAGTTCGACATTTTGCGGATGACGGTATTTGACCTTGACCTTATTGCCCGAAGCAGCCTTTACCTTGACTTCCTTGCCCAGCAGATCCTCAATGGCATAACCACGGGTTTTGGCGATGGCGCGCAATTCATTCAGGACATTTACCTTTTCCTGAGCTTCGCGACGTTTGATTTCGGCCGGAATCTGCTGTTGCAGATCGCGTAATTGAGCAACGGAAAGCGTGGAAATATCCATGGTGATCTCCTTATATAAATGAGTGGCGACAATTTAGTTTATTTGAAATCAATTATCAACACTGCCCAATAATAAAATCAAACCAAAACTGCTTTTAACCGGCTGCTCATAAACCCGGCCACGCGATGCCAACGAGATAATGGGGTCGTTTTCATACGGCGAATAAAGACGACGAAAGTGATGAATGCCACCGATTACTACGGTCGACCGGCAAAAATGGCCAAAATTGAAATATTCTAGCTAGCCAATCGCCCCGACTGAATACGCAGTACGCGCCCGCAACGGGCCGCGATCGCCTCGTCGTGGGTAACCAGCAACAAGGTCGTTCCCTGCCTGGCATTGAGATCGAACATCAGGTCGATGACCTGCTGGCCGGTCGATGCGTCGAGGTTGCCGGTCGGCTCGTCGGCCAGCACCAGTTGCGGATTCGGTGCAAAGGCGCGGGCCAGGGCGACGCGTTGCTGCTCGCCGCCGGACAGATGCTTGGGATAGTGCTTGAGTCGATGACTCAGGCCAACGCGCGCGAGCCAGTCGCTGGCGGCCACGGTCGACCGGGGAAAACCGGCCAATTCCAAAGGCAGCATGACGTTCTCCAACGCATTGAGCGAGGGCAGCAACTGAAAGGACTGGAAGACGAAGCCGAGCAGCCGGCCGCGCAACCTGGCGCGCTGGTCTTCGTCGAGCGAATTGAGCGAAACATCGTCGAGGCGGACCTCGCCGGCCGTCGGCGAATCGAGTCCGGCAAGCAGGCCGAGCAGCGTCGATTTGCCGGAACCGGAGGCGCCAACAATCGCCACGGTTTCACCCGGCATGACCGAAAAGGAAATATCCTGCAAAATCGTCAGCGGCTCGCCGCCGTTATCGACGGTCTTGCCCAGCCCCACCACTTCAATCACCGGTTTCCCTGCCATGCGCGTCGCTCTCTTCCTGTTGGCCCTGCTCTTCACCGCCCCACCCGCCCTCGCCGCCAAGACCATCCTGGTCATGGGCGACTCGCTGTCGGCCGGCTACGGCATCCGGCCGGAACAAGCCTGGCCGTCGCTGCTCGCCAAGCGGCTGGCCGAAAAGCACCTTGATTATAGCGTCGCCAACCTGTCGATCTCCGGCGAAACCACGGCCGGCGGACGCTCGCGCCTGGCCCAGGCGCTGATTACCCACAAGCCGGCCATCGTCGTCATCGCGCTCGGCGCCAACGACGGCCTGCGCGGCTTGCCGCTCGGCCAGATGCGCGACAATCTCAGCGCCATGGTCGACGCCTCGCGCGCCGTCGGCGCCAGGGTCGTGCTTGCCGGCATGCGCCTGCCGCCCAATTACGGGCCTTATGCGACGGATTTTTTCGCCAGTTTCAAAAGCATCGCCCAGGCCAGGAAGGCACCGCTGGTCGATTTCCTGCTCGAGCCGGTTGCCAGCCGGCCGCAACTGTTCCAGGCCGACAACCTGCATCCGCTGGCCGACGCCCAGCCGCTGATCCTCGATCACGTCTGGCCGGCAATCGCCCCGCTGTTAAAATAGCTGGATGAAGCCTGCCCGCCCCACCGTAGCCGACCTCGCGACCTACGACGAAATCATCGACGTCCGCTCGCCAGCCGAATTCGCCGAAGACCACATTCCCGGCGCCATCAACTGCCCGGTGCTCGACAACGAACAGCGCATCCAGGTCGGCACCCTCTACAAGCAAGTGTCGCCCTTCGAGGCCAAGAAGATCGGCGCGGCGCTGGTCTCCGAAAACATCGCCAAACATTTGCGGGAACGCTTCCTCGACCGCCCGAAAAGCTGGAAGCCGCTGATCTACTGCTGGCGCGGCGGCGACCGCAGCGGCTCGATGACCACCATATTCAAAGCCATCGGCTGGCAGGCCGGGCAACTCGACAGCGGCTACAAGGCCTGGCGCAGCCATGTCATCGCCCAGCTAGAAGCCCTGCCGCAACACTATCGTTTCACCGTCATCTGCGGCGCCACCGGCAATGCCAAGACGCGCATCCTGCAAGCCATCGGCGAACTCGGCGAACAAGTGCTCGATCTCGAAAACCTGGCCAATCACAAGGGTTCGGTGCTCGGCATCCTGCCCGATTCACCGCAGCCCTCGCAAAAAGGCTTTGAAACCGCCCTGATGCTGGCACTGAGCGCGCTTGATCCGGCCCGCCCGGTCTATGTCGAGGCGGAAAGCCGCAAGATCGGCAACCTGCACGTCCCGGAAGCGATGATCGCCCGCATCCGCAGCGGCCAATGCGTCGCCGTCGAGGCCACGCTCGACGCCCGCGTCGCCTTCCTGCTCAAGGATTACGACTACTTCCTGACGCGCCCCGAATTTCTCGGTGTGCGCCTCGATGTCCTGCGCTCGCTGCAAAGCCGCGAAACGATGGCACGCTGGCAGCAACTGGTTCTCGATGCCGACTGGCCGACGCTGGTCCGCGAACTGCTTGAACTGCATTACGACCCGCTCTACCGGCGCTCGCAGGAGCAAAACTACGCCGGCATTCAGGATTCCGGCAATTTCCCCACCGACGATTTGTCCGAGGCTGGCATCAAACGGCTGGCCGCCGCCATCGTTCACTCGCGGATGGCGCAGATCGCCTGACGCATGGCCGGCTTGGGGCTGGCCACGTAGCCTTCCTCGAAGGCGATTTCCCGCAGGCCGGCCGCCTCAACCACCTCGCGCAACTCACCCGGCCGCAGCAAAAACGCCGGGCTCGACGGCTTGCCGTAAACCTCGTTGCCGAGCATGAAGGTCTCGTAGATGAGCACACCACCGGGCGCCAGCAAGGCCAGCACGTCGGGCAGGCGCGGTCGCCACAGATAGTTGGTGACGACGATGCCGTCGAATGTCCGGCCGGCCAGCGGCCACGCTTCGCCTTCCAGATCGAGCTGCGTCGCGGTGATTCCCGGCACATCTGACAATTTCAAAATTGCCTCAAAATTCCGGTCGACCGCAGCAACCTCGAATCCCAGCCCGGCCAGCAGTCGGGCGTGCCGTCCGCTACCGCATGCCAGATCGAGCACCCGCCCGCCCTCGGCCATCAGCCCGAAATGCGCTGCCACCCAGGGCGATGGCGGTATGATTTGCGGCAATTCATTCATGGAGGCACTCATGTCGGTTGTCGTTGCAGAAAACGGTCAGGGAAGATACCAGCAGGCAGTCACCGTCGGCCAGCATCACTTGATCGCCGACGAGCCGGTCAGCGTCGGCGGTGCCGATGCCGGCCCGGCCCCTTTCGATTTGATCATGGCCGGGCTGGGCGCCTGCACCTCGATGACGCTGCGCATGTACGCCGAACGCAAGGGCCTCGCGCTGACCCATGTCAGCGTCGCGCTCAGGCATGAAAAAACCACGGTCGACGGCGTTGCCCGCGACCACATCGAACGCACCATCAGCCTCACCGGCGAACTCACCGCCGAGCAGCGCCAGCGCCTGCTCGAGATCGCCAACAAATGCCCGGTCCACCGCGCCCTGTCATCCTCGATGATCATCGAAAGCGCCCTTGCCACTAGGGAATAACCCTACAACCCCAATGACAATGCATGGGCGTTGTGCCAGAATTCCGCATTGCACAAAAAACAAACTGCCTAGGGGTTCACCATGTTGGAACAGCACTATTTAACCTCGCTTTTCGAACCAAAATCGGTTGCAGTCATCGGTGCATCAGACCGTGAAAATTCAGTCGGCAACATCATTTTCAAGAACATCCTGAGCTCGGGCTACAAAGGCCGCCTGTACGCCATCAATCCCAAGCACGACACGATCCAGGGGCAGCCGTCCTACAAATCCATCGAGGAAATCGGCGCCCGCGTCGAAATGGCGGTCATCGCCACCCGCCCGCAGACTGTCCCGCAACTGATCGAACAATGCGGCCGCAGCGGCGTGCGCAACGCCATCGTCATCGCCTCCGGCTTCTCCGAAGCCGGCCACATCGGCGCCGCGCTCGAACGCAAGGTCATGGAAATCGCCCGTTCCTACAACGTGCGCATCCTCGGCCCCAACTGCCTGGGCATCATCCGCCCCGACCTCGGCCTCAACGCCACCTTCACCAAGATCACCGCCAAGCCGGGCAATCTTGCCCTCGTCTCGCAGTCCGGCGCCATGTGTTCGGCTGTGCTCGACTGGGCCAAGGCCAACGATGTCGGGTTCTCGTCGGTCATTTCCATCGGCATGACGGCCGACGTCGATTTCGGCGAAATCCTCGATTACCTGATCTACGACAGCCGCACGCACTACATCCTGATGTACGTCGAAGGCATCCGTAACGCCCGCCGCTTCATGAGCGCCCTGCGTTCCGCCGCCCGCATCAAGCCGATCATCCTGCTCAAGGCCGGTCGCCACGCTGCCGGCTCGGCTGCTGCCGCGACCCACTCCGGGATGGCCGCGGTGTCCGACACCGTTTTCGACGCTGCCGTGCGCCGCGCCGGCGTGGTTCGTGTGCAAAACGTCGGCCAGCTGTTCTACGCGGCCAAGGCACTCGCCTCCAAGTTCCGCCCGATGGGCAACCGCCTCGCCATCATCACCAACGGCGGCGGGCCGGGCGCCATGGCCGCCGACCGGGCCGGCGACATGGGCATTCCGCTGGCCGAGCTGTCCAACGAAACGATGGCCGTGCTCAACAAGGCGCTGCCCACCAACTGGTCGCACAGCAACCCCATCGACATCGGTGGCGATGCGACCCCCGAGCGCTACCGCGACACCATCATGGCTGTCACCCACGACCCGAATGTCGACAGCACGCTGGTCATGCTCTCGCCGCAGGCGATGACCGACCCGCTGGCCGTCGCCCAGGCCATCATCGAAGTCGCCGACAAACTCAACCGTTCGCTGATCTGCTGCTGGATGGGCGAAGAGCAGGTGCGCGAAGCACGTAGCCTGCTCGAAAGCGCCGGCATCCCGGCCTTCCGCATGCCGGAAACGGCGATCGAGCTGTTCCACCACATTTCCAAGTACTACCGCAACCAGAAGCTCCTGCTCCAGACGCCGGAGCCGACCCGCCAGCACGGTCGGCCGGAGGCCGAAGGCGCCAAGATGCTGATCGAGGCGCTGCTCGCCGAACGGCGCAAGGTGCTCTCCGAAATGGAATCGAAGGCCATCCTGCGTGCCTTCAAGGTGCCGGTCGCCCAGACCATGGTCGCCCGCACGGCGACCGAGGCGCTGCTGCTCGCCGAGCAGATCGGCTTCCCGATCGCCATGAAGGTCGATTCACCCGACCTGCCGCACAAGTCCGACGCCGGCGGCGTCCGCCTCAACATCACCAATGCGCCGGCCGTCCGCAACGCCTACCACGACATCATCGACACCGTGCAGAAACGGCATCCGACCGCCAAGATCAACGGCGTCTCGATCGAACCCTTCCTGTCCCGCCCGAATGGTCGCGAAGTCATGATCGGCGTCTTCCGCGATCCGATTTTCGGGCCGGTCATCACCTTTGGCGCCGGCGGCTTCGACGTCGAAATTTTCAGCGACCGCTCGGTCGCCCTGCCGCCGCTCAATGAATTCCTGGCCAAGGATCTCATCGACTCGACGCGCGCTTCACTGATTCTCGACCAGTTCCACAACATGCCGCCGGTCGACCGCGCCGCCCTCAAGGAAGTGCTCCTGTGCATTTCCGAAATGGTCTGCGAACTGCCGTGGATCCAGGAACTTGACCTCAACCCGCTGATCGTCGACGAAAACGGCGCCATCGCAGCCGATGCCCGCATCGTCATCGACCATGCCGCCAACGCTTCGGGCGACCGCTACGCCCACATGTCGATCTACCCGTATCCGGTCCACCTGGTTCAGGAATGGCAGATGAACGACGGCAAGGTCGTCACCATCCGCCCGATCCGCCCGGAAGACGCCGACATGGAGCAGGAATTCGTCAAGAACATGTCCGACGAATCGCGCTACTACCGCTTCATGGACACCCTGCGCGAACTGACGCAAACCATGCTGGTCCGCTTCACGCAGATCGACTACGACCGCGAAATGGCGCTGGTCGCGACAATCAGCAAGGAGGTCGACGACAACATCGACGACGTGGATCCGATCGAACTCCAGATCGGCGTAGCCCGCTATGTCGTCAATCCCGATGGCGAATCGGTCGAGTTCGCGCTGGCCGTCGGCGACGACTGGCAGAAGTGCGGCGTCGGCCGCAAGCTCATGACGGCACTCATCGAATGCGCCCGCATGAAAGGCTACCGCGCCGTCGTTGGCGACGTGCTGTCGACCAACTCCAAGATGTTCCGTCTGATGAGCAGCCTCGGCTTCACCATCCACCCGCACCCCGACGACACCGCCGTCAAGCGCGTCGTCAAGCCGCTGACGGGTTAATCACCCGCGCCGGCCGGTCCGGCGCGCACAGGCAAACAAAAAGCCGGTCGATGACCGGCTTTTTTAACGACTGGATTTCGGCAGCGATTATTCGCCGAAGAAATTCACATCGTAGGGATAAGGCTTCTGCGCTACCTTGGAGCCGGCATTGCGGACCGAGGCGTCGACATCCTGCTTCTTGTCCCACCACAGGGCACGACCGGCTTTCTGGTCTTCGGCCCACTGCGGATTCTTTTCGAGTTGCTCGTTCATCCAAGTCTGGTGATCGGACACGTAGCTGGTGTTAACTTCCGCCATTTCGCTGCTTCCTCAAGATATTCAAGACGATGCCGCGATTCTAGCACGCCACTCATGGCCCATGAGATGGCCCTTGAATTCTCGACTGGAGAAAACAAGAGGTTTGATCTGGATCAGACGTATATTAAATATTGCTAATATTGTTAACTAAAGTAGTAGCTGCAAGCCTGCGAGTAATGATGGCTCTGATCGAGGAGAGATCAACCATTCTGCGACAACTAGAGGAGACTAGATAATGGATCATGTACGCAGGCTTATTGCTGCAGCCTTGCTGGGAGCGGCATTGCTCGCTCAGGCAGCGGAGGGACCGGTGCCGCCACCGGCCATCGGCAAAGCTGAAATTTCGAGTTCGACGACCGATCACAGCAAGCTCGATGCATTGAAGGGACCATTCAAGACCGGCCCGGAGGTGACCAAGGCTTGCCTGTCCTGCCACAACACGGCAGCCCATCAGGTGATGAAGAGCATCCACTGGACCTGGGAAACGAAGAGCCCGACTACCGGCAAAACCCTCGGCAAGAAATGGGCAGCCAACAATTTCTGCGGCTCCCCCCTTTCCAACGAGACGCGCTGCACCAGTTGCCACGCCGGCTATGGCTGGACAGACAAGAATTACGATTTCACCAATCAGGACAATGTCGATTGCCTGGCCTGCCATGACACGACGGGCACCTACAAGAAATTCGGCCCCGATGCCGGCCACCCGCTGTATGCGGACCGCGAATTCGAGCCGATGGAAGGGCCGCCAGGCAAGAAGCTGTTCAAGGCGCCCGACCTCACGAAGATTGCCCAACATGTTGGCCAGCCCGGCCGCGCCAACTGCGGCTCCTGCCATTTCAACGGCGGTGGCGGCGATGCGGTCAAGCACGGCGACCTCGATTCGTCGCTGAAAAACCCGCCGCGCGAACTTGACGTGCACATGGCCAAGGACGGTGCCAATCTGGTCTGCTCTGACTGCCATACGTTCAATGCGCACCAGTCGTCGGGCAGCCGTTACGCCGCGACCGCCAAGGACAAACACGGCTTCGACCTGCCCAAGGACGACCATAACCGCGCCACTTGCGAGTCCTGCCACGGCTTCATGCCGCACCAGCAAGCCAAGATCAACAACCACACCAACAAGGTAGCCTGCCAGACTTGCCATATCCCCGAATTCGCGCGGGGTGGTATCGCCACCAAGATCCTGTGGGACTGGTCTACAGCCGGCAAGATGGATGCCGACGGCAAACCGCTGTTCATCAAGGACGATCATGGTCACCTGAAATACTCGGCCGCCAAGGGTGATTTCAAATACGGTGAAAACGTCCGCCCCGAGTACAAGTGGTACAACGGCATCGTTCACCCGGTCACCATTACCGACAAGATCGACGACAGCAAGGTGCTCGAACTCAATCGCGTCGAAGGCTCGGCCAGCGACCCGAACGCCCGCATCTGGCCGTTCAAGGTCATGCGCGGCAAGCAGCCTTACGACACCGAGAACAAGACCCTGGTGGTCAACCATGTTTTCGGGGATGACGACACCGCGCTCTGGAAGCACTACGACTATGCCAAGTCGATCAAGGCGGGGATGGAGTATGCCGGCCTGCCCTACAGCGGCAAATTCGGCTTCATCGAGACCCAGATGAACTGGTTCATCACCCACATGGTCGCGCCGAAAGAGAAGGCCGTGCCTTGCCAGGAATGTCACACCCGCGCCACGGATGGCCGCCTGAGCGCGATCACCGACATCTACCTGCCGGGCCGTGACAACAACAACCTGGTCGACCTGTTTGGCGGCCTGGCCATCGCCGGCGCCATTGGTGGCGGCCTGCTCCACGGCATTGTCCGTATCCTCAGCCGCCGCAAGGAGAATGCAAAATGAGCGAACGCATCTACATCTACAAGCGCTACGAGCGTTTCTGGCATTGGTCGCAGGCGCTGCTGATCATCATCATGATGATCACCGGCTTCGAGGTCCACGGCAGCTACGCCCCGCTCGGCTTCCAGAAGGCAGTGCAACTGCATAGTCTGGCGGCCTGGACGCTGCTCACCCTGTGGGCCTTTACCATTTTCTGGCAATTCACCACCGGCGAATGGCGGCAATACATCCCTTCGCTGAAGAATGTCGGGGCGATGATCAAGTACTACACGGTCGGCATTTTCACCAATGCGCCGCATCCGTTCCACAAGACCGTGGTACAGAAACACAACCCGCTGCAACGCCTGGCCTACCTTGCGCTGCTCGCTTTCATTTCACCGCTGATCTGGGGCACCGGAATCTTCTACCTGTTCTATGGCGACTGGGCGCGCCTCGGCATCGACCAAAGCCTGTCGCTGGAAACGGTGGCCGTGCTGCATACGCTCGGCGCCTACCTGATCACCGCCTTCTTCTTCATCCACGTTTATCTGACGACCACCGGTCACACGGTCTTCGCCCATATCAAGGCGATGATCACCGGCTGGGAGGAAGTTGACGAAAAGCACTGATCAATCGGGCAAGAACTTGCGTTTTGGGCGGAGCCAGTCTCCGCCCTTTTTTCGTCAACGACGCCGGTAACCGTGTGTTGCCCGGCTTTGATTTTTTGCCTTTTTTTCCGGTTGACCGTAGTAATGGCCGGTTGGCAAAGGACGCCACGGGCGAACGTCACCCCCTGCCAATAATGGCAAGCATCTCGCCAAATTCGGCAATGCAACCCCAAAAAACAGCCGAAACACCCGTGCGACCGAATGTCGCACCACTTCCATCCCATTGATCGAACAGCAAATTATTCACCGATGAGGACTGGCACGAGTCTTGATTAGCAAATACTGATATTTCCATGCTGATGACGTCCAATGCCCCGCAAGCCTGTCGCTCTTCGCCACGAACTCACCCTCCTCGTGATCATCAAGCTGATGGTGATCATCGGCCTGTGGTGGGCCTTCGTGCGCGACGCCAAAGTCGAGGTGGATAGCGAGCGGATCGCCACACATCTCGCAGCACCGGCCGTAGCAGCCAGCCCCATTCATCACTCAGGAACCCCCATGTTCAGTGAACAACGCGTCGACCTGTCGCGCCTGCAATTCACCGTCACCGCGATGTACCACTTCCTTTTCGTGCCGCTGACCATCGTCGGCGTCATCGGCACGGCGGGCGTCTCGCTCCTCCCCTTCATCATGCCCTCATCAACCGACCTGCGCTCCAGCCTCACCGTCTGGGACAGCGTTTCCAGCCAGTTGACGCTGAACATCATGCTCTGGGCCACCCTGATCTTCATGCCCCTCATCATTGTTTACACCAGTTGGGCCTACAAGGTGATGGCCGGCAAGGTCACCGCCGCCTACATCCGCGAAAACGAACATGCCGCTTACTAAGGAGTCTTCCCATGTCTGAATGCATTTGCCAGGGCCCATCCTTCACCACCATCGACAGCCCGGCCCGCCGGCAGTGGATGATGGCCACCGTTGGCGTCGGCGGCGCCCTCACCGTGACGGCGCTAGTCCCCTTCGTGACCAGCCTGATGCCATCCGAGCGGGCCAAGGCGGCCGGCGCGCCGGTCGAAGTCGATATCGGCAAGCTGGCCCCGGGTAGCATGATGATCGTCGAATGGCGCGGCAAGCCGGTGTGGATTCTCAACCGCACCCCGGAAATGCTCGCTGCCCTGAAAAAGGCCGAACCCATGCTGGTCGATCCGGCCTCCGAGGAAAATCAGCAACCGGCCTACGCCGCCAACGAAACCCGCTCCCGGCGGCCGGAAATGCTCGTCGCCGTCGGCATTTGCACCCACCTCGGCTGTTCGCCCTCACCGGCTTTCACCCCCGGCGACGCGGCCCTCGGTGCCGACTGGCCGGGCGGCTTTCTCTGCCCCTGCCACGGCTCGACGTTTGACTTCGCCGGCCGTGTTTTCAAGAACAAGCCGGCCCCGACCAATCTCGAAGTGCCGCCCCACCAATACCTGACCGACACGCGCCTGATGATCGGTACCGACGAGCAGGATCAAGCCTGAAAGGAATTCGCCATGTGGTATTTCGCCTGGGCCCTCGGTATCGGCTTCGCCGTCCTGCTCGCCATCCTCAACGCCCTCCGGGGCGACAACGAAGAAGCCCGTCTCGCCTCGCTGCGCCCGACGCCCCCCGATGACCAGCCGAACTGAAGCGCAATCAGGCGCGCCGGACAAACCCGGCCTGGCCTGGCTACCCCTGTTGCTGGCGCTGCTCATTCTCGTCGTCATGGCGGTTCTGCCCGGCATGGCGACCAACCCCGCCGGCAAGGCCGATCACACCGCCGCCATGCTGTTGTTCGGGGCGATGAGCGCCGGCTTCGTGCGCGGCGTCGGCTTCGTCCCCCGCAACCTGATCGGTCGCGTCCTGTTCTCGGGAGCCGCGACCGTCATTCTCTTCCTGCTGGCCTGCCTGCGTTTGATCCAGAACGGGCGCCTGCCAGCCATTTTCTAGGAATCATCGTGCAAATCGCTGTCACCAGCCAAAACCGGAAAAACGTCACCGAACACGCCGGCAAATGCCGCAAGTTCTGGCTTTACGATATTGAAAAAGGTGCCATCACCGACAAGCACCTCGTCGAACTCCCCATCGAAGACAGTTTCCACGCCCGGCAACACAGCATGGCCGACGAACTGGCCGGCATCAACGTGCTGATCACCGGCGGCATGGGCAACGGCCTGTACTACAAGCTCATGCAGCGCGGCATCCTGTCCGTCATCACCCTCGAGGAAGATCCGGACAGCGCCGTCTCCGCCTTTCTCGACAACAGACTCGACCGCCTGCCGCTCCCCGACAACACCGATTGCCAAGGCCATGACCATCACCACTAAACCCCGCACCATCACCGCGCTTCAGCCCCGCCGCTCGATCCCGCGCCAGCCCATCCAGGGCCTGCTGCTCGGCTGCCTGTTCGGCTGTCTGCTCGCCGCCGGCCAGGCCAAGGCCGACGACGGCCGACTGGTCGTCAACCTGCTCGGCGTGCGCGACGCCGCCGGCAATCTGCGCGCCTCGCTGTACCGCGAACCGGACACCTTCCGCAAGGAAGACAAGGCCGTGAAAATCGTTTCCCTGCCAGCCGCCAAAGGCAATGCCAAACTTGTCTTCACCAGCCTGCCCCCCGGCCGCTACGCGGTCATGGCCTATCACGACGACAACATGGACCAGAAACTCAACCTGCGTTTCGGCATGTTCCCGACCGAGGGCTACGGCCTCTCCAACAACCCGAAAGTCATGGGACCGCCGAAATTTGCCGACAGCGCCTTCGACCTGAGCGGGCCGGAAACCGCCATCAACATCAAGCTTGCTTACTAACCCAAAAAGGTAAAACCCATGAAACAGACCCTGCTCCAGGAAAAATATCCCGTCTTCGTCGCCGAGATCGCCAAGACCGAAACCACCTACAACACCGTCGACGAACTCATCGCCTACTACAAGGACAAGATTGCCGGGAACCCGAAAGTCCAGTTCATCGGCGTCTTCGACCACTACGCCCATACCAGCAAGATCGGCGGCCCCATCGTCGAAGGCATGAAGGCCGCAGTCGACATCATTTTCTGCTTCGGCTTCGCCATCCCGACCCCGCAAATGCTCGCCGTCCGCCCGCGCTCCATCGGCATCGCCGACATGGGCGACAAATACGTCGTCAGCTTCATGGAAGCCCCGATGCAGCCGGCCAATGACGCGATGGAAGCCTGGACCCTGGCCCTGCGCGACGCCTGAGTCATCCCCCGCCACAAACAAAAACCCCGGCGCTGTCTGGCCGGGGCTTTTTGCTTTTCAATTTTGGGCGTTTTTTCCGGTTGACCGTAGCGGCCGGCATGCCAGTCTCACGTTCCAAGAAACCATCCGCCGATAGCGGCAAGGATGACCACGATGACCGGCGAAGCCTTGCCAAATACCAGCAGCCCGTATGCCGCCAAAGCCAGACCAAAGTCTGCTTTTGAATGAATGGCACTCGTCCACACCGGGTCATAAAGTGCCGCCCCGAGAACCCCGACGACGGCAGCGTTGATGCCGCCCATTGTCCGCTGAATGCCGTCCCGCTGACGCAAGGTTTCCCAGTACGGCAGCGTTCCGGCGACGAGCAGGAACGAGGGAAGAAAGATGGCCAGCAAAAGCACAATGCCGCCGACCCAGCCGCCCAATGGCGACGGCATCGCCGCACCAAGGAACGCCGCAAACGTGAACAACGGGCCAGGTATGGCTTGCGCAGCCCCGTAGCCGGCCAGAAAGGTGTCGTTGCTGACCCAAGCTGGCGGAACGACGCTCGCCTGCAGCAGCGGCAGGACGACATGCCCACCGCCAAAAACCAGGGCGCCGGCCTGATAGAAGCCTGAAATGGCCGAAACAACCAGGGAGTCGGACAGGGCCGCCAGGGTTGGCAGCGCGAGCAGCAACAGCCCGAACAGCACCAGCAACAAGCCGCCGGTTGTCCGGCTCACACCGTAATCGCGATGTTCGACTGTCGGCAGATGCTGGAGCGACAACAGACGCCAACCGGCGAGACCACCCAGCATGATTGCGGCAATCTGAATGAACGCCGATGAAAACGTCAGCACCAGCATGGCGGCGCCGATGGCAATGCCGCCCCGCAGGCGGTCCGGACAAAGCGATTTCGCCATGCCCCATACCGCCTGGGCCACCACGGCGACGGCCATCACTTTCAATCCATGAACGACGCCGGATTGTGCCAATCCGGCCCAATTGGCCACGCCAAACGCGAACAGGATGAGCGCAAGGGCCGATGGCAGGGTGAAACCGAGCCAGGCCGCCAGCGCACCGAGCCAGCCGGCGCGCCCCAGCCCCAGGGCCATGCCGACCTGGCTGCTCGCCGGCCCCGGCAGGAACTGGCACAAGGCCACCAGGTCGGAATAGCTTTTGTCGTCGAGCCATTGCCGGCGTTCGACAAACTCGGAACGGAAATAGCCCAGATGGGCAACCGGTCCGCCAAAAGAAGTCAGCCCGAGCTTGAAGAAAGCACCCAGAACCTCAATTGGGCGCCCCCTCTCGGGCCGGTTGGCGACGGAAGATGATTCAGTGTTGTCAGGCATGATCAACGACTGTCATCAGGCGGCCGAAGGCTGCAGCGCAATCACTGCCATACCAACGAGGGCAATGCCTGCACCCAGCGCATCCCAGCGCGTCAGCGCAATGCCATCGACGAAATGCAGCCAGAGCAGCGCGACGGCGATATACATCCCGCCATACGCCGCGTAAGTTCGCCCCGCCGCAGTCGGGTGCAGGGTCAGGAGCCAGGCAAAAAGGGCCAGCGAAAGCGCCGCCGGAAGGAGCAAGAGTGGGTTCTTGCCTTGCTTCACGACCAGCCATGGCAGGTAGCAACCAAGGATTTCGGCAACAGCGGTGACGGCAAACAGCAGACTCAGGCGCAACAGTTCCATGGGTTATCTCGAAAGAACGGAGTCCGCCATACTGCCTCAACTGGCGGGTCGTTGCGCCAGCAACCCAAAGTGGTACGGCGCCGCCGACCCCAGGTCCACCGGAACCACGGAATCAAATCCAGCCTCGGCCAACCAGGCCGCGCACCGTTCCGGACTGGGCCGAATGGCCAACGGCGGCCCGCGCGGGGTCTCGATGTCGCTACGCCAGTGAATCACCGACAGGATGCCGCCCGGCTGAAGGACTCGATACGCCTCACGCAACAAGGCAAGAGGTTCTTCAAGGTGGAGCAGGTTGAAGATCATGGCATGCCCCTGCTTGCCATCCGCAAGCCCGGTGCCCTGCGCGACGAAATCGCGCAGCACAGCCCGAACATTGGACAGGCCCGGTTGATGAGCCCGCTGTTCAACCAGACTCACCATATCAGGCTCAATATCGAGCGCCGTGACCAGCCCGCGCGTGCGGGTCGCCGCCGGCAGCGTGAAAGTCCCGTAGCCACAGCCGAATTCGACGACGTTGTAGCAGCCGCCTGCGCTAATCAGCACCCGGTCGAGAATACCCTCCGGGTCAAAAAACGAGGCCCAGTAGGCCTCGTCCGGCATACCGCTTTCGCGTCCTTTCATCGCAACCCTCAGTGTTTTGCCTGGCCTGTTGCCCTGGCGGCAGCATCCAGCCCACCCTTGGCCTTCCACTCGGCAAAGCCGCCTTGCAGAATGCGCAGGTTGTCGTAGCCGGCGATGCGCAGCGCAAACCCGGCCTGGGCCGAGAGACTGCCGGTATTGCAGTAAATGAGTACCGGCTTGTCTTTCGGGATGCTGCTCCGCTTGGCCAGCACCTGCCGCCACTCGATGTTTACGGCGCCAGGGATGTGCTCCTTGGCGTACTGCTCCGTATCGCGGGCGTCGATGACGTAGAACCGCTTCCAGTCTTCCTTGGGAATCTGCTCCGGGAAGATGGTGGCGCCACCGTAATCGACGAAATCCAGATATTCCTCCATGGCCTTGACGGCTTCTTCGTTTGCCATGGCCGGCGCCGCGACCATGGTGAGCGCCAACGCAGCGGCGCGCATCAATTTGAATGACATCTTGTCTCCTGTTGGAATTGTTGAATTGCGTAGCACAGTCAGAACACCAGCACCTTGTCGGCCGCCGCAGTCCATTCGGCCAGTTCCTTCAGGGTGCTGCGCCGCGCGCCATCGACCACCTGATCAGCCCCCAGGCCACGGGCGTCCATGCAGGTACCGCACAGCCCGACCTCGCCACCCACCATGCGCACCATGTCGCCAGCGTTGTAGTAGCCCTCCGGAACTTTCTGGCCGCTCCTGGCGCAGGCGACTGCATCGCCCATCAGGAAGACGCGCACCGTCTCACCTTCCAGCTTGCCCAGGGTACGCGCCAACCGTAAGGCGTTGTAGCTGCGTTCCGTTCCGTAAGGGCCATCGTTGAGGATGAACAAGGTATTCATGATCAGCTCCCTGTCGTTGTTGAGAAAACTATTTGCCGCCGGCCTTGATGGTCGCCTTCAGGGCATCGAAATCCTTGCGCACGCGGTCCTGGAAGAGCAACCCCGACTTGGCCTGCTTAGGCACGCCTTCCAGGTCGAGCAGGTCGGCGACGATTTGATAGCTGGCGGCACCGTTGAAGTCCTTGCCATCGGCCACGATGAGCTGGGTGCCGTAGAAGACGGCGGGCGCCGGCAATCCCGGCGCCAGTGTGGATGGCAGCAACTGGATGGGTACCCGATAGGTGTTGGCGATTTCGGCGGCGACTTGCAGGTTGCCGTTGCAGCGCTGGCCCGGCGGATCCTTGGCGATGAAGGTCAGGACCTTGTGGCCGCTGGCCGCCTGAGCGCCCGGTACAGACATGGAAACGTCGGCAGCCAGCGCCGAAAAGGCCATGGTGGCGCACAAGGCGAATAGGGATAGATGCTTCACGAGTTGTCTCCGGTAGTTTTGACTTCAGTTCTCGATGGGCAGGCCGCCGGCACGCCATTCGCTGACGCCGTCGGTAATCTTGTGCGCGGTGTAGCCGCGTTGGCGCAGCAACGTCACGGCTTCGTCGGACATCAGGCAGAACGGGCCACGACAGTAGGCGACAATTTCCTTGCCCGTCGGCAGGTCAGCCAATCGCTTCTCCAACTCCGCCAGGGGCAGCGAACGGGCAAACGGCAGGTGCCCGGCGACGTATTCCGCTTCCGGGCGAACGTCGATGACCACGACGTCGCCACTGCGGGCTTTGGCCAGCAGGGATTCTCGACTTTCCGATGACAAGGCACCAGGCGAAGCCGCCATTTGGTCGAGCGCCACGCGCAGTTCGACGAGGTGCTCTTCGGCCACTTCTCGAACATTGACCCACAACTGGGCAACATCCGGGCCGCTCAGGCGGTAGTGGATGAACTTGCCTTCACGGCGGGTTTCGACCAGACGGGCCTCGCGGAGCGCCCGCAAATGGGCGCTGGCCAGCCTCATGTCGATACGAGCCTGTTCGGCCAGGGTCTCGACGGTCTTTTCGCCCTGCGCCAGCAGTTCGATGAGTTCCAGGCGCTTGGGACTGGAAATCGCCTTGCCGATGCGGGCAACGTGTTCGTAGAGGTAGGATTTGGTGACGGTCGGTTTCATGTGGACAATCTAACGATTATTGGATTGTATGTAAACCACCAACCAGCGATAACCGCTAGCGGTCAATCGACAGGCTGTGAAACGCTGCACTCGGATCGCCAACATCTGGCCGAATGCCGCCCGATAAACGGGCGGAGGGGCACGAAGAAAGCTTTCCCGTGGTCATCCGCCCTGACCCGCCGCGGATGGCCACAGAACATCACGCCCAGCGGCGCGGTATCAGCCCTGAACCGGCTTTTTCCCGAACAGCGTATCGGTCACCTTGACGTACCAGGCGGCCGACTGGACCTGGATGATGTAGGCCAGCGTGATGACCAGGGCAGCGTCGGAAGCGGCACTACCGAAGGCGTTCATGGCCAGGGCCAGGGCGATCGACAGGTTGCGCATGACCGTGCCGTACACCAGCGCGATGGCGTCGCCACGCGGCAGCAGGGCTTTGGCGACGAGGGTGCTGAGCAGGTAGTTGATGCCGTAGAGGGCGAGCAGCGGGCCGACCAGTTGCAGCAGTTCGGCCGGCTGGGCGGCCAGTTGCTGGGCCTTGAGGGCCATGGCGACGAAGACGATACCGAGCACGCCGAGCGTCGAGAAAGGCGGAAACCTCGGCCCCCATTCGGCCTGAAAAGCCTTTTGACCGTGCTTCCTGAGCAGGTAGCTTTGGGTGAAGTGGCCGGCCACCATGGGCAGGAAAACGATGAAGGCAATCTGCGAAAACACCGCCCACAGATCGACCGACACCGTCGCGCCCATCAGCCATTGGACGTAAAACGGCGTCGCCAGCGAACCGAGGATCAGTCCGAGCACCGTCATCTTGACCGCCGCGCCGAGGTTGCCGCCGGCAAAACCGGTCCATGAAATGGTCATGCCCGAGGTCGGCAGCAGCGCGGCGAGCAGCAGGCCCATGGCGTAGTACGGCTGGTTCGGGAAGAAGGTCTGGCCGAGGCCGAAGGCGACGAAGGGAATGATCGCGAAATTGATGATCTGGGCGAGCAGTTGTGCCTTGCTGTCTCCGCCTTCGAGCACTTTGGTCAGCTTGAGCGTGACCATCATCGGATAGACCATCAGGAAGGTCAGCGGCACGATCAGCGACTTGAGCCAGCCGGTCGGCGCCAGCAGGCCAAAGCCGAAACCGAGCACCATCATGACGGGAATGGCGAGGATCAGATTCTTTGAAATGAGGGACAAAAACTTCAGCACGATGTTCTCCAGAAGCCCCGCAATGGCTTTCTGCTACATAAGCAAACCATTATACACTTCAGGTCAGCGGCACTCCGCTTAACATTGACCCATGATCAGGCACCAGCACAGGACTGAAATCACCATGAATAAACTGCTGACTTTCGGCGAACAGATCAACGGCTACGAGGTTCCCGTCCTCAACGAACGGGAAGTCCGGGCCAGCGCCGGCATCCTGTTTTTCCTGGCCCTCATCGCCTTCATGAACGCCTGGCTGGTCGGCGATTTTCGCTTCACGCGCGTCTTCGTCGTCGCCTTCCTGATCGATTTCTCGATCCGCATCTTCATCAACCCGAAATACGCCCCCAGCCTCGTTCTTGGCCGGCTGATGGTGCGCCGGCAGCAGCCCGAATACGTCGGCGCGCCGCAAAAACGCTTCGCCTGGGCCATTGGCTGGACGCTGGCCCTGGCCATGCTGTTTCTCGTCGTCATCAACCGCGTCATCGGGCCGGTCAACCTCATCATCTGCGCCACCTGCCTGCTCCTGATGTTCTTCGAAACGGCCTTCGGCATCTGCCTCGGCTGCAAGATCTACAACCTGTTCAGCCGGCATCAGGCAGAGCTTTGTCCCGGCGGTGTTTGCGAGACACGCACGGCCTTGCCGGTCAGCCGCGCCCAGGTGGCGGTCACCGCGCTGTTCTTCGTCGGCATGGTGTTCATCGGCCGCGCCCTGCTGAACGACGCCGGCGATGCCGAATCTCAACCGGCTGCCGTTGCAACGCCCGAAACAACCCAGCCCGACAGCGCATGCACGCCACCGGACTGGGCCGTCGCCATGGGCCATGCCGAAAAGTGGAAGCTGCACCACAACTGCAAATAGCCTGAAAACGGACAGAACATGAGCCGGCGGCGGGAGGCGTTCGTTTGGACAAGACCAGGCGCCAAGCGCTGCGCCGATGGCCATGTTCTTGGGCCTCCTTTACGCCACCCGGGTTCAGCCTGCACCTCGCCTTCCCGGCCCGGGGGCGGGGCGAGATTGATCCTTGCCGGTTCTGGCCCTTGCGCTGCCCACCCTGCCGCGAAGCCCATCCTGGCTGGTCAGGCGCTACGGTCGATTTTGATTTTGGCCGTTTTTTCCGGTTGACCGTAGCAAACTGAAAATCAGCCCGACGCCTCAGTCCTGGACCAGCGCGAACCGCTCGCGCAAGCCATCGACGACAAGGCGTTCGCCGCGCACCGTGAAGATGGCGCCGTCGGCATCGGCACGCTCCTCGAGCACCTCGCAACTGGCAAAGATTTCCTTGCGCAACTGCTGCGCCGACCAGGGCAGGAACAGCTCCGCCTCGACGTGATCGCGCTGGAAAAAGGCGACGATCTTGAGGCGTAGCGCGGCGACTTCCTCGGGCCGGCGGGCGCTCATCACGATGCAATCCGGATATTTTTCCCGCAAGGCCGCTGCGCACTCGGCCTGCGCCTCGGCATCGCCAACGTGGTCGATCTTGTTGAAGATGCGCAGGCGCGGAACGACCTCGGCGCCGATTTCTTCGAGCACCTTGTCGGTCACCTCGAGCTGGCGCTCGAAACCGGGGTCGCTGGCATCGATGACATGGAGCAGCAAGGACGCATCGAGCGCCTCGTCGAGCGTGGACTTGAACGAGGCGACGAGGCCGTGCGGCAAATTCTTGATGAAACCGACCGTATCGCTGACCAGCACGCGCGGCACACTCTCCGGATAGAGCGCGCGGACGGTGGTGTCGAGCGTCGCGAACAGCTTGTTGGCGACCAGCACTTCGCTACCGGTCAGCGCCCGCATCAGCGTCGATTTGCCGGCATTGGTGTAGCCGACCAGCGCGATGGCGGCCTGGCTCTGGCGCTCCTGACGGCGGGCGCGCTGCGTCTTGCGCTCGGCCTCCATGGCGAGGATTTCCAGCTGCAGCTCGGCGATGCGGTCGCGGATCTTGCGCTTGTCGAGTTCGGTATGCGATTCGCCAGCCCCACGGCCGCCGACGCCGCTGCGCTGCCGACCCTGCGAGCCAGCCAGCTTGGCCGCCTCGCGCAGACGCGGCGCCATGTAGCCGAGGCGGGCGATTTCCACCTGCGCCTTGGCCGCCCGCGAGCGGGCGTTGCGGTGGAAAATCTCGAGGATGACCATGGTCCGGTCCATGACCTCGCATCCGGCCTCGATTTCGAGGTTGCGCGCCTGCGACGGCGAAATTTCGTGGTCAACGAGAATCGCGTCAATTTCCGGCAAATTCGATTCGGCCAGCGACAGCACCTCATCGCCCGCCTCGTCAAAAATCGGCTCGCCATGCACGAATGCGCGGATTTCCTGGCGCTTGCCGACGCCCAGATAGCCGGTCGTATCGAAACTGTTGCGCTTCTGCACGAAGGTATGAACAACCTTGTAACCCAGCGTCTTGGCCAGTTCGCGCAGTTCGGTCAGCGACGCCTCGAACTCCATGTCGCTCACGTTCGGTAGCTGTACGGACGCGGCAACGGCGACCCTGAGCTTTTGTTCTACTTCCATCTGCATGCGAAATTTTTTCTCTTGATTTGGCGAAGGCAGATAGTAACCGGCAATGGATAGTCACTGACATTGAAGCCAGGCAGATGGACCTCTCTGCCCAGCTTCAGGTCATGGAGCAATCAACTCAATTAACGCCTGAACGCTTGATCAGTGCCTGCAGTTCACCGACGATGCCGCGCCGGAAGCTGAGCACGCAGAGGACGAAAATCCCGCCCATGATCACCGTCACCCAGGAGCCGACGGAATCGGCCAGCTGGGTTTGCAGGGTAACGATGGTGGCAGCGCCGACGACCGGGCCGAGGATGGTGCCGAGGCCACCGAGCAGCGTCATGAGGACCACTTCACCCGAGGCATGCCAGTGCACATCGCTCAGCGAGGCAAGCTGGAAGACCAGCGTCTTGGTTGCCCCGGCCATGCCGGCCAGGGCGGCGGAGATGATGAAGGCGATCAGCTTGAATTTGGCGACGTCGTAACCGAGCGAAATGGCGCGCGGCTCATTTTCGCGGATGGCCTTGAGGATCTGGCCGAAGGGCGAATGGATGGTGCGATAGATGACGAAGAAGCCAAAGCAGAAGATGGCAAAAACCAGGTAATACATGGCGATGTTGTCGGAGAGGTCGAGCAGGCCGAACAGATGGCCGCGCGGCACACCCTGGAGGCCGTCCTCGCCGCCGGTTTCCTTGATCTGGATGGCGAGGAAAAAAACCATCTGGGCCAGGGCCAGGGTGATCATGGCGAAATAGATGCCGGTGCGCTTGATCGCCAGCCAGCCGAACAGCCAGCCGAGCAGGCCGGCCGCCACGGTGCCGGCGAGGATGCCGACTTCCGGCGTGACGCCGACATCGCGCACCATCATGCCGCAGACGTAGCCCGCCGTGCCGAGGAAGGCGGCGTGCCCGAATGAAAGCAACCCGGCAAAGCCGAGCAGCAGATTGAAGGCGCAGGCGAACAGCGCGTAGCAGAGGATTTTCATCAAAAAAGTGGGGTAGACCGCAAAAGGTGCGATCAGGCCGATGACGAACAGCACGCCGAGGAGCAGCGGCAACTTCGACTCGGCAAACGAGACCGGCGCATTCATGTGGTTTTCCTTCGAGTTTTCACTTGTCGCGTTTCAGGACTTGCCGAACAGACCGGCCGGCCGCAGCAGCAGAACGATGACCATGATGACGAAAACGACCACGCTGGAGGCTTCCGGGTAGAACACCCTGGTCAGTCCTTCGATCAGTCCCAGGCCGAGGCCGGTCAGGATCGAACCCATGATCGAGCCCATGCCACCGATGACGACGACGGCAAAGACGACGATGATCAGGTTGGAACCCATCAGCGGATTGACCTGGAAGATGGGCGCCGCCAGCACGCCGGCAAAGGCGGCCAGGGCGACGCCATAGCCGTAGGTGAAAGTGATCAGCAAAGGCACGTTGATGCCCAGGGCCTGGACCATGGCCGAGTTTTCGGTGCCGGCGCGCAGATAGGCGCCGAGCTTGGTCCGTTCGATCATGTACCAGGTGCCGAAACAGACGGTCAGCGAGGCGATGATGACCCAGCCGCGATAGATGGGCAGGAACATGAAGCCGAGATTGATGCCACCGGAGAGCAGTTCCGGGACTTCGTAGCTCTCGCCGGAAATGCCGAACTGGTCACGGAAGATGCCTTCGAAAATCAGCGCCAGACCGAAGGTCAGCAGCAATCCGTAAAGGTGGTCGAGCTTGTACAGCCGGCGCAGCATCAGGCGCTCGATCAGCACGCCGGTGAAACCGACGATGAGCGGCGCAGCGATCAGCGCCACCCAGTAACTGATGCCGAAACGGGTCAGCGCGATCCACGCGACGAAGGCCCCCATCATGTATTGCGCGCCGTGGGCGAAATTGATGATGTTGAGCAGGCCGAAGATGATCGCCAGCCCGAGGCTGAGAATGGCGTAGAACGAGCCGTTGATCAGGCCGATAAGCAGCTGGCTGCCAAGCAGGGCGGTCGAGATGCCGAAAATTTCCATGGAAGGCTCCAGTCCCGGCGCGAACCTCAGTCCGCGCCGGGCATTGCGATGACGCTACTTACTTCTTGATCAGCGGGCAGCGTGACTGGGCCAGCGGCTGGAAGGCCTCGGCCGCCGGGATGGTCGCCTTGATCGCGTAGTAATCCCACGGATATTTCGAATCGGCCGGCTTCTTCACCTGCACCAGATACATGTCATGGACCATGCGGCCATCGTTACGGATCTGGCCGTTCTTGGCGAAGAAGTCGTTGATCGGCGTCTTCTTCATCGCCGTCATGACCTTGCTCGTATCGTCGCTGCCGGCTGCCTTGACCGCCCGCAGGTAGTGATAGATCGACGAGTACTGGCCAGCCTGGACCATGGTCGGCATCTTCTTCTGCTTGTCGAAGAAGCGCTTCGACCAGGCACGGGTCTCATCCGTGCGATCCCAGTAGAAGCCGGTGGTCAGGAACATGCCCTGAGTCGGCTTGAGGCCGAGGGCGTGCACGTCGGTGATGAACATCAGCAGGCCGGCCAGCGACTGCGTCGGCGTAACGCCAAACTCGGCCGCCTGCTTGATGGCATTGGTGGTATCGGCGCCGGCGTTGGCCAGACCGATCACCTGCGCGCCGGAGGCCTGGGCCTTGAGCAGGAAGGAGGAAAAGTCGGAACCCGGGAAGGGGTGGCGCACGGCGCCGAGCACCTTGCCACCGTTGGCCGTGACGACGGCGGAGGAATCCTTCTCCAGCGCATGACCGAAGGCATAGTCGGCGGTCAGGAAAAACCAGGACTTGCCGCCCTGCTGGGTTACTGCCTTGGCGGTGCCATTGGCCAGCGCGTAGGTATCGTAGGTGTAGTGCACTGAAACGTCGTTGCACTGCTCGTTGGTGATCGGCGTCGAGGCCGGGCCGTTCATGATCACGACCCGGTCCTTTTCCTTGGCAACCTTCATCACGGCGAGCGCGGTGGAGGTGGTGACCAGTTCGGTGACCGTATCGACGTTCTCGCGCTCGATCCATTCACGCGCCTTGTTTGAGGCGATGTCGGCCTTGTTCTGGTGGTCGGCGGTCACCACCTCGATTTTGAAGCTGGGCTTTTCATTGGCGATGAAATCGTCAATGGCCATTCTGGTGGCCAGTATGGCACCGGAGCCGGCGAGGTCGGAATAGGTGCCGGAAAGATCTGTCAGCACACCGATTTTTACCGAGCCGCCCGAAATCTGCGCCTGGACACCGAAAGAAAGCGCGGCCAGTGCGGCGGCGCAGGCGGTTTTTGCATATTTTCTGGATGACATGGGTGATTCCTCCTTATGGTTGTGGGCAAGCACGGCAAGTGTTGTGCTGAATAGCGCGCAGCACGACACTAGACTCCGAGCGTGTGATGCAGCCAGTCCATCTTGTCCGGGAGTTCTTCCTGGGTGATGGTGGCTATTATTTCTCCGTGTTCGAGCACGTAATGACGATCAGCCAGCGGTGCAGCAAAACGGAAATTTTGTTCGACAAGAATGATGGTGAAACCGCGTGTCTTCAGTTCGGTAATCACCTCACCCAGCTTTTTGACGATGACCGGGGCGAGACCTTCGGTGATTTCATCGAGCAATAGCAGCTGGGCCCCCGTGCGCAGGATGCGGGCCATCGCCAGCATCTGCTGCTCACCGCCGGACAGCTTGCCGCCCGGGCTGTTGCGACGTTCACTGAGATTCGGGAACATCGCATAAAGCTCATCGACCGACATGCCACCACTGGAAACAATGGGCGCCAGGGTCAGGTTTTCCTCGGCGCTGAGCGAGGTAAAAATGGCCCGTTCTTCCGGGCAATAGCCGACTCCATGGTGGGCGACCTTGTGCGTTGGCTCGTGGATGACCTCGTTGCCATTGACCATGATCGAGCCGGTCCGCCGGCCAACCAGACCCATGATCGATTTCAGCGTGGTCGTCCGGCCCGAGCCGTTGCGGCCGAGCAGCGTGATGCACTCGCCCTTGGCGACGCCCAGGTCCAGCCCGTGCAGGATGTGCGATTCGCCGTAAAAGGCGTGCAGGTCGGTCAGGCGGAGATATTCGGGTTTCGGTTTGAAAGCGCTGGTCATGGTCGTTTCCCGCCTAGTGATGCGCGTCGTTCATGTTGTCGGAACCGACGTAGGCTTCGAGCACCTGCGGATTTTTTGAGACTTCTTCGTAAGTCCCTTCGGCCAGCACGCTGCCCCGGGTCAGCACGGTAATCCGGTCGCACAGATTGGCCACCACCGACAGGTTGTGTTCGACCATCAGGATGGTACGGTTGACCGAGACCTTGCGAATCAGTTCAACCACGCGGGCGATGTCCTCATGTCCCATGCCCTGCGTCGGTTCGTCAAGCAGCATCATGTCCGGCTCCAGGGCCAGGGTCGTGGCAATCTCCAGAGCCCGTTTGCGGCCGTAGGGCATTTCGGCCGTCATCGTTTCGGCGAAGCTGCCGAGGTCGACCGCCTCAAGTAGCGCCATCGCCTCGTCGTTGAGCTTGTCGAGGCTCTTTTCCGATTTCCAGAAATGGAATTCGGTGCCCAGCTTGCGCTGCAGGCCGATACGCACGTTCTCGAGTACCGTCAGGTGCGGGAAAGTAGCCGAAATCTGGAAGGAGCGGACAAAACCCCGGCGTGCCGTCACCGCCGGCGCTTCGTGCGTGATGTCCTCGCCCTTGAAGTGAATCGTGCCGGCCGTCGGCGGCAGGAATTTGGTGACCAGATTGAACACGGTCGTCTTGCCCGCGCCGTTCGGCCCGATCAGCGCGTGGATGGTGCCGCGCTGGACCTTGAGATTGACATCGGAAACGGCGGTAAAACCCTTGAATTCCTTGGTCAGACCGCGTGTTTCCAAAATGAAATCACTCATTGCTTCTCCTGACAGCCTTGTCGTTGCTGGCGGCCGGTTATGGATGGCGAAGCAGGCACCGGGTCTGCTTTGCGCGGATCAGTCCAGAGATTGAATGTCGCCACTGTCTAACCTTCGCCTTTAGTTGCTATTACTGCAACTGCTTCACCTATCATTAATTTCGGTACGACAATATGCCGAATTGCTTGTCGGAACAAGGCCGATCGTATAGGGGTATACCCGCACAGTGAGCGACTTCCCACGGTTTTCAACGGCACCTCGATGGCCACCGATTTCTCAAATACTGCCCGGCATTTAGTCATCAACCCGTAAAATGGCTGCCCGTTGGCTTCCCCCTAAGGAATCGAGATCACCATGAATGAATCCTTGTACGACATTCCCCTGAAAAGTCTGGACGGGCGCGCGCTGACGCTGGGCGAATTCAAAGGGCAGGTATTGCTGGTCGTCAATGTCGCCTCGAAGTGCGGGCTGACGCCGCAGTACGCCGGGCTGGAAAGCCTGTTCAAGGCGTATCGCGGGCGCGGTTTGCAGGTGCTGGGTTTTCCCTGCAACGACTTTGCGGCGCAGGAGCCGGGTTCGGCTGAGGAAATTGCAAGCTTTTGCACGGCCAATTTTGGTGTCGAGTTTCCGATGTTCGAGAAACTCAACATCAACAGCGCGCCACGCCATCCGCTCTATGTACAACTGATCGCCGCGCGTCCGGAAGCGGTGTTTCCGGCCGCCAGCGACTTCCGCGAGAAGCTCGCTGGCTACGGCTGCTCACCCAAGCAGCCGGACGATGTGCTGTGGAATTTCGAGAAATTCCTGATCGGGCGCGATGGCAAAGTTCTCCAGCGCTTTTCGCCGGACATGACGCCGGATGACCCGGCCCTGGTCGCCGCGATTGAAGCGGCGCTCGGCTAGGCTTTACCCAGCAACCAAATACAAGAAGACCGATGCCCCGCACCCGCAAACCCGACGTCTGCCAGCCGACCGGCTCGGCCGAACTGGCCATGCTCGACGTCTATATGCCGATGATGAAATCTTCGGCGATCATTTCAGCCGGCCGGCTCGGCCTGTTCGAGGCACTGGTCGACGGCCCGCTGACCGCCGGGGAACTCGCCGCGAAGATCGACTCGAGCCTGCGCGGCACGGCGACGCTGGTCGATTTCCTGGTCGCCATCGGTTATCTGGAAAAAGAAGACGACGCCTTCGCCAATACGGCGAGCACCCAGCGCTGGTTCACCAGTGCCGGCCAGGTCGATTACACGCCCGGCCTGCTGTGGACGCACGAGGCGTGGGCGATGATGGGCAGCCTGGCCGAAACCGTGCGCAAGGGTGAACCGGCACAAACGCTGTGGGAGGCGATGATCGAGAAGCCGCACCTCGGTCCGCTGTTCTCCTCCTACATGGGCGCCTTTGCTGCCGACCTCGGACCCGATCTGCTCAAGCACGTGCCGGTGTCGCCGGATTATCGCCGCCTGCTCGACCTCGGCGGCTCGCATGGCCTGCACTCGATCCGCTTTTGCCAGCACTATCCGCAGCTCGGTGCCGTCATCGTCGACATGCCGAGCGCCCTGACCGAGACCGGGCCGGAAATCGAAAAGGCAGGACTGGCCGGGCGCATCCAGCTCAGCCCCGGCACCCTGCAGGAGCACGACTGGGGTGACGCCAACGATCTGGTCTTCTACCTGTCGGTCGCCCACAATCACTCGGCCGAGGAAAACCGCCTGGCCATCCGGCAGATTGGCGATTCGATGAGCCGGGGTGGCCTGCTGGTCATTCACGAGTATCTGGCCGAAACCTCGCTCGACGCCCTGAACGCCGCGTTTCGCCTGACCCTGCTGCTGGAAACCGGGACCCAGACGCATCGTCACGAAGATTATTGCGACTGGCTGACGGCGGCGGGCTTCTCGGCGATCGAACGAATCGACCTCGAGCCGCGCGAAAAGGGTTCGCTGATTCTTGCCCGGCGCTAAACGGGCAAAGCCCATTTCATTTTTGGCCGTTTTTCCCGGTTGACCGTAGCAATCGCCACATCACGGATACAAGCCGCGTGTCGCCCGTGCTTCGAGCACCCGGCTGCAACCGATGACAAAGGCGGCTGAACGCAGCGGCATTTTGCGCTCCTCGGCCATCTGCCAGATGGCGTTGAAGGCGTCGGCCATGATCCGTTCGAGGCGGGCGTTGATCTCATCCTCGCTCCAGAAGAAGCTCGAGAAATCCTGCACCCACTCGAAATAGCTGACGGTGACGCCGCCGGCATTGGCCAGCACGTCGGGCACGAGGATGATGCCGCGCTCGGCGAGGATGGCGTCGGCTTCCGGCGTGGTCGGCCCGTTGGCGCCTTCGACGACGATGCGGGCGGCGATGCGCTCGGCGTTGTAGCGGTTGATCTGCGACTCGAGCGCGGCCGGCACGAGGAATTCGCAGGGCACCGACCAGAAATCGTCGTTGCTGATCGTCTCGGTGCCGGGCGCGCCGAGCAGCGTCTTGTGCTCGCTCAGGTAGCGCTTGAGGGCGGCCACATCGAGTCCGGCGCCGTTGAACACGGTACCGCTGACATCCTGCACGGCAGTCACCCTGGCCCCGGCCTGGGCGAACATCCGCGAACTGGCCTCGCCGACATTGCCAAAACCCTGCACGGCGACCCGTGCCCCGTCGATGGGCAGGCCGATCTTGCGCGCCGCCTCGCGCGCCGTGACGAAAACCCCGCGCCCGGTCGCGTCCGGCCGGCCGAGCGAGCCGCCGAGCGACAGCGGCTTGCCGGTGACGACACCGGTCACCGTGCGCCCTTCGCCCATCGAGTAGGTGTCCATCATCCAGGCCATGATCTGGGCGTTGGTATTCATGTCCGGCGCCGGAATGTCCTTGTCGGGGCCGATCATCGAACTGATTTCGCTGGTGTAGCGGCGGGTCAGCCCTTCCAGTTCGGTCAGGGAAAGTTGCCGCGGATCAACGCGCACGCCGCCCTTGGCGCCGCCGAACGGCACGTTGACCACGGCGTTCTTGATGGTCATCCAGCCGGCCAGCGCCATGACTTCGGACAGCGTTACGTCCTGATGGAAACGGATGCCGCCCTTGCCCGGCCCGCGCGAGGTGTTGTGATGCACGCGATAACCCTCGAAATGCTCGACCACGCCGTTGTCGAGGCGGATCGGCACATCGACGATGAGCGAACGCTTGGGCCGGCGCAGCGTTTCCACCCACGGCCACAGCGCCTTGTCGAGCAGTGGCGCGACCTGCTCGACCTGTTGCAGGAAGATATGCCAGGGCCCGATGTTTTCCTTGGACAGGTAGGAAGGCAGTAGGGGCGTGCTCATGTCGATTCCTTTCGGGCTGATTTTCCGCCAGTGTCGCCCAACCAGGCCACGCTGACTAGCGCGCCGTCAGGGCTTGCAGGTATGCTCTCGTAAATAACGATCAACAGGAGACCTTCCGTGCCCGCACTGCTGCCCCAACCCGATCCCGACGGCCTGCTCGAATATTCGGTGGTGTACACCGACCGCGCCCTCAACCACATGTCGCAACGTTTCCAGGGCGTCATGAAAGACATCTCACGACTGATCAAGAAGGCCTACAACGCCAAGGCTGCGATCATCGTCCCGGGCAGCGGCACCTTCGGCATGGAAGCCGTCGCCCGCCAGTTCGCCACGCATCGCAAGGTGCTGGTCATCCGCAACGGCTGGTTCAGCTTCCGCTGGACACAGATTTTCGATATGGGCCGGATCCCCTCCGAAAGCATCGTCCTCAAGGCCCGGCAGGTCGGCAGCGGTGCGCAGGCCCCGTTCGCGCCGCCACCGATCGAGGAAGTCGTCGCCGCCATCCGCCAGCACCGGCCGGAAGTCGTCTTCGCGCCGCACGTCGAAACCTCGTCGGGCATGATCCTGCCCGACGACTACATCCGTGCGGTCGGCGAGGCCGTGCGTGCCGTCGATGGCTACTTCGTGCTCGACTGCATTGCCTCCGGCACGGTCTGGGTCGACATGATCGCCAACAACGTCGACATTCTGATCAGCGCCCCGCAAAAAGGCTGGAGCGCCTCGCCATGCTGCGCCATGGTCGCCCTCGGCGAACGCGCCCGCGCCCATATCGACGCGACGAGCAGCACGAGCTTCGCCTGCGACCTCAAGAAATGGCTGCAGATCATGGAAGCCTTCGAGAACGGCGGCCACGCCTACCACGCGACGATGCCGACCGATGCGCTGGCCACCCTGCGCGACGTCATGCTCGAAACCGAAGCCTACGGCTTCGACAAAGTGCGCGAGGAACAATGGGAACTCGGCCGGCGTATCCGCCAACTGGTCGTCGCCAACGGCTTTCCCAGCGTCGCCGCCGAGGGCTTTCAGGCGCCCGGCGTGGTGGTCAGCTACACCACCGACCCGGACATCCACACCGGCAAGAAATTCATCGCCGTCGGCGTCCAGAGTGCCGCCGGCGTCCCGCTGCAATGCGATGAGCCGGCCGATTTCCGGACTTTCCGCCTCGGCCTGTTCGGGCTGGAGAAGCTGCACAATCCGGCGCAGACGGTGGACAATTTCGCCACGGCGCTGGCCGCGGCGACCCGGGGTTAAGACCTCAAGCGAACTTACAGGACGGCAACCGCGTTCGCCATGCGTTCGAGGTTGTCGATGACGCCAACGCTGCCCTGCTCCATGGCCTGAACATGCTTCAGCATGGCCTCGATGTCGCCCGAGGCCTTGGCCTGCAGGGCGGCCTTGCCGCTGTTATGAACGACGACGTGCGGCGCTTCCATCTCGCGATAGCCGGGCAGCTGGCTGAACAGCGTTTTCCCTTCGCCTTCGTAGTACCACTTGCCGAGCCGGCAGCCGGTGTGCAAAGCGACGCCATCGGCCGACAGGTTTTCAAGGTCGAACAGCGCCATGTAGATGCGGAATTTGAAGACCAGATGATCGACCTTGGCGACTTCGACAAAGCTGCTCAGGGCGCTGGCCGCGATGACCTGCTCCATTTTCTGCGACATGTCCATGAGACGGCGCATGTCTTCGGTCGACTTGCCGCCCCGCTGGCTGAAATCGTCGGCCGACGACGAGAGTAGCTCCATGGCTTCCTTGGCCTTCGTCGAATTATGGCGGATGTCGTTGACCAGGCCGTCGATGTCCTGCGTTGCCTTTGAAGTGCGTTCGGCCAGCTTGCGCACCTCATCGGCCACCACGGCGAATCCGCGCCCCGATTCACCGGCCCGAGCCGCCTCGATGGCCGCATTGAGCGCGAGCAGGTTGGTCTGGTCGGCAATTTCGTGAATGAGCTGGACGATGGATCCAATCTTGTCGGCTTGAATCGCCAGCGATTCGACTTCTTGGGCCGATTTTGCCGAGTCCTGCGCCAACTGGTGCAGGTTGGTGGCGATTTCCGTCGTCGCCTGACCACTCAGTCTTGCCACTTCTGCCGCTTCGACTGCCTGCAATTTTTCTTCATGCAGCACGTTGGCCATGGTGCCCAGGCTGCCTTGCGAACCGGCCAGCGTCGCGCTGAAAACCGACAGGCTGTGCACCACGCTTTTGAGCGTCTCGCACTCCTTGTTCTTGGCTGCGGCGGCGTTTTGTTGTTCGACCAACGCCCATTTTGCTGCCTCGAGTTCCTGCCTGAGGCTCGCCTCGCGCTGCTGCAAAGCTTCATGCGCCAACTTGAGACTGGACAATTCACCATTTCCAAACCAGGCCATCTATTTCTCTCCGATCATGCGCCGAACCTTGGAGAGAGGCGGATATCCGCATCGCATCGCAATCCGTGCTGTATATTTGAGTGGCAATAATTATCCCACCGCTAGTCCTTTTGGCGTAGTCATAAATCCGTAACTAGCCGCCCAAACTTTTAAAAACAACAAAAATTGGCAAAATCGCAACACCCGAACAAGGTGTGCGCGTTATCGCCAGCAGCTCAGACCGGCTTGACCCACTTTCGCTCCCCCGCCGGCACGGCGAAGGACAGCCAGTTTTCGGGCGGCGGCAACGGGCAGGTCGCGAAGGCCGTGAAGGCGCACGGCGGGTTGTAGGCAAAATTGAAATTCAGGCGAATTTTCCCGTTGACCGCAGGACTGACCCCGAGGAAGCGACCCGCGCCGTAACTCTCCTTGCCGCTCGTCCGGTCGCGGAAGACGAAGAAAACCTCCTGGTCGCCGACCGCCATGGGCAGCAAGGTGACGGCCTGGCCGGCGACTTGAAATACCGCCCGATGGCTGACCTCGACCACTTTCAGATCGCCGCTGACATTGGGCACTTCCATTTTCAGCGGCGGTGACAGCGCCTGCCATTCGGCCTCGATCTCCCACGCCGGGTCGAAGTCGAAACAATCCACGCCGTCGAACGACAGGCTCGCCGCCCAGTTGCGGTCGCGCAGACGCACCGCAACGCGATGCTCACGGTCAACCGGAAAAAACGACCAATTTTGAAAATCGACGACGCTCGGCTGGCCGCCAATATCGGTCTGCAATTCGCGCGCTTCGCCGTCTGCCGGCTGCCAGACAACCCGCCCGTCCTGCCACAGCAGATCGCCAAGGTGCGCCGGGCCACCAGGCAGAAGAACGATCGATCCTTCGCCGCTGCCAACGCCGTTCAGTCCCGGCTCCAGCCAGAACAGCCCAGCCAGCCCGAGCCAACTGTCGGGGCCGGCAAGCTCGGCATGGCGCTTTTTCTGCCAATTTTCCCACTCGTCCATCATCTTGAGATCCTTGCCCTACACGCTGGTGACAATACGCTGTAAGGTTTCAAATGTTCCATCCACGCTTGTTGAAAGGAAGTAGCGCATGAAAAAAATCATTATGGCAGCGATGCTCGCTGCCGCCCCGATGTTGGCCAGCGCCGTCGATGTCAATGTCAATCTCGGCAACGTCCGGATCGACGCGCCGGGCGTCAGTGTCACCTTCGGCTCGCGCAACGACCGCGGCTATTACTGGGACGGCTACGACTGGCGCGAGCCGGCCTACTGGAAACAGCACAACGGCCCGCGCGGCGAAAAGTATTACACCGGCCGCGGCAACAAAAACGGCCACTACAAGGGCGGCGGCCACTGCCCGCCGGGACAGGCCAAGAAGGGCAACTGCTGATCGTCTTCGGCAGGCTCCAGACACAAAGGGCGAGGCCTCGCGGCCCCGCCCTTTTTCGTTGACCGCGCCTTAGTCAGCCCTTGGCAAAGCGCATGATCCCGCCCGTTGCCGGGTCGCAACTGACACGAATCACATCCTTGGCGGCGAACTTGCCCTCGAGGATGGCCTTGGCCAGCGGATTCTCGATCTGCTGCTGGATCGCCCGCTTGAGCGGCCGCGCGCCGAACACCGGGTCGAAACCGGCCTGCGCCAGTTCGGCCAGGGCACTGTCCTCGACGACGATGCCCATGTCGAGCTGGGCCAGGCGCTTTTCGAGATAGCCGAGCTGAATCTTCGCAATGCCGGCGATGTGCTTCTCGTCGAGCGCATGGAAGACGACCACTTCGTCGATACGGTTGATGAATTCCGGCCGGAAGTAGTTCTTGACCTCCGACATCACCGCCATCTTGATCACGCCGTAATCGTCGCCCGACATCTGCTGGATCATCTGGCTACCGAGGTTGGAGGTCATGACGATGACCGTGTTCTTGAAATCCACCGTGCGCCCCTGGCCATCGGTCATCCGGCCGTCGTCGAGCACCTGGAGCAGGACATTGAAGACATCCGGATGCGCCTTCTCGACTTCGTCGAGGAGGATCACCGAATACGGTTTGCGGCGCACGGCTTCGGTCAGGTAACCACCTTCTTCGTAACCAACGTAGCCCGGCGGCGCGCCGATCAGGCGGGCGACCGAGTGCTTCTCCATGAACTCGCTCATGTCGATGCGGATCAGATGATCCTCGGCATCGAACATGAATTCGGCCAGCGCCTTGCACAGTTCGGTCTTGCCGACACCGGTCGGGCCGAGGAAGAGGAAGGAACCATACGGGCGGTTCGGGTCGGACAGCCCGGCGCGCGAACGACGGATCGCATCGCCGACCAGGCGCACCGCTTCATCCTGCCCGACCACGCGCTTGTGCAGCTTTTCTTCCATATTGAGCAGCTTTTCGCGCTCGCCCGTCATCATCTTGCTGACCGGGATGCCGGTGGCCCGACTGACCACCTCGGCGATTTCCTCGGCGCCGACCTGCGTGCGCAGCAGAATATTCTTCTTGCCCTCGCCTTCACCCGCCTTCTCGGCCGTCTTCAACTGGGCTTCGAGTTGCGGCAGCTTGCCGTATTGCAGCTCGGCCACCTTGTCGAGCTTGCCTTCGCGCTGCAGTCTGGTGACTTCGGCCTTGAGCTTGTCGATTTCTTCCTTGATATGCGCCGAGCCCTGAACCTGGGCCTTCTCGGCTTTCCAGATTTCCTCGAGGTCGGAATATTCCTTGGCCAGCTTGGCAATTTCGTCCTCGATCAGGCCAAAACGCTTCCGCGACGCCTCATCCTTTTCACGCTTGACCGCCTCGCGCTCGATCTTGAGCTGGATGATGCGACGGTCGAGCTTGTCCATGACCTCCGGCTTCGAATCGATTTCCATCTTGATCCGGGACGCCGCCTCGTCGATCAGGTCGATCGCCTTGTCGGGCAGGAAACGGTCGGTGATGTAGCGGTGCGACAACTCGGCGGCGGCGACGATCGCCGGGTCGGTGATGTCCACGCCGTGGTGCAGTTCGTACTTTTCCTGCAGGCCGCGCAGGATGGCGATGGTGCTTTCGACCGACGGCTCGTCGACCAGCACCTTCTGGAAGCGGCGTTCGAGCGCGGCATCCTTCTCGATGTATTTGCGATATTCGTTGAGCGTCGTCGCGCCGATACAGTGCAGTTCGCCGCGGGCCAGCGCCGGCTTGAGCATGTTGCCGGCATCCATGGCGCCTTCCGCCTTGCCGGCCCCGACCATGGTGTGCAGCTCGTCGATGAACAGGATGATCTGCCCGGCCTCCTGCGACACTTCCTTGAGCACCGCCTTCAGTCGTTCCTCGAACTCGCCGCGATACTTGGCGCCAGCCAGCAGACCGGCCATATCGAGAACCAGCACCTTCTTGCCCTTGAGCGTTTCCGGCACTTCGCCGTTGATGATGCGCTGGGCCAGGCCTTCGACGATGGCCGTCTTGCCGACGCCCGGCTCGCCGATCAGCACCGGGTTGTTCTTGGTGCGGCGCTGCAGGATCTGGATGGCGCGACGGATTTCATCGTCGCGGCCGATCACCGGGTCGAGCTTGCCCTGGGCGGCGCGCTCGGTCAGGTCGATGCAGTATTTTTTCAGCGATTCGCGCTGGCCTTCGGCCTCCTGCGAATCAACGCCCTGCCCGCCACGCACGGCCATGATCGCCGCTTCCAGGGCCTTGCGGGTCAGGCCCTGCTGCTTGGCCAGACGACCGGTTTCGTTCTTGTCCTCGCAGACGGCGAGCAGGAACATTTCGCTGGCGATGAACTGATCGCCGCGCTTCTGGGCTTCCTTGTCGGTCAGGTTGAGGAGGTTGCCGAGATCGCGGCCGATGGACACGTCGCCACCATGGCCTTCGACCTTGGGCAGGCGGGTCAGCGCCTGTTCGAGATCCTTGCGCAGGCCCGCCACATTGGCCCCGGCCCGGCCGAGCAGCGAGGTCGTGCCGCCGTCATCCTGATTGAGCAGGGCGAGCAGCAAATGCTGCGGCTCGATGAACTGCTGGTCACCGCCAATGGCCAGACTCTGGGCATCGGACAGGGCTTGCTGGAACTTGGTGGTGAATTTGTCGAGACGCATGTCAGTTCTCCTGGTACGGATTTTCCAATACCAGGCAGATGAGGACTTTTCCGGAAATTTCAACCCGCGACCTGCGGTGTATTTCTGCGACGACCGGGGCAAAAAAAAATGTTTTACCTACGTAAATGGTGCTAGGCTAACCATTGTTATATTTGAAACATTCGCCATATTGAAACCAAAATGGGGGAGAGAAAAATGGCCAGTCAAGGAATGACCCTACGCGGCAAGCTGCTTGCCATGACCGCCATAACAGTCGTTGCGCTTGCGGCGCTGCTCTCGGCGCTGCTGATCAACGGCAGGAGTCAGATGCTGGAAGACCGCGAGGCCAAGGTGCGCAACCTGGTCGAGTCGACGCATGGCATTCTGACCTTCTACGAGAAGTCAGCCCGTGACGGACAAATGTCCATGGAGGATGCCAAGAAATTTGCCGCCGAAGCGATCCGCACCCTGCGCTACGACAAGGTCGAATATTTCTGGATCAATGACCTGCAGGACACCATGGTCATGCACCCGATCAAGCCTGAACTCGAGGGCAAGAAACTCGACCAGATCAAGGACAAGAATGGCAAGTTCCTGTTCCAGGAATTCAACAAGACGGTCAAGGCCAACGGGTCCGGTTTTGTCGACTATCTGTGGCCGAAGCCGGGTTCCGAAGAAGGCGTGCCGAAGATTTCCTTCGTCATGGGCTTTGAGCCCTGGAGCTGGGTGATCGGCTCGGGCATCTACATCGACGACGTCGATGCCAAATTCCGCAGTGACGCCATCAAGCTCCTGATCTGGGGGCTGGGTATCGCCGGCTTCATCACCATCTCGCTCCTGGTTCTCTCCAACAATATCGTCAAGACTCTGGGCGGCGACCCGGCAGTGGCCTCGGCCATCACCAAGCGCATCGCCGCCGGCGATCTGGCGACGCCGGTTGACTGCGACCCGAATGACAAGGACAGCCTGCTCGCCAACCTCCGTGGCATGCAGGAAACCTTGCGCTTCATGATCTCGAGCATCGTCGCCAATGCCGAGCAGGTGGCCACTGCCGCCACCCAGCTTCTCAGCGCATCCGAGCAGGTTGCCGTGCGGGCCAGCCAGCAGAGCGACGCCGCTTCGTCGATGGCGGCCTCGGTCGAGGAAATGGCGGTCAGCATCGATCAGGTCAAGGAAAACGCCAGCGAAGCCCACAGCATTTCGCAAACCGCCGGTGAAATCTCCGAAGATGGTGCGTCCGTCATCCACAATGCGGCCAGCGAGATGCGCAAGATTTCCGATGCGGTGCAGGCCTCTTCGCAGATCATCGAAGATCTCGGCCACCAGTCCGACCAGATCACCTCCATCGTCAACACCATCAAGGAAATCGCCGACCAGACCAATCTGCTGGCGCTCAATGCCGCCATCGAAGCTGCCCGCGCCGGCGAACAGGGCCGCGGCTTTGCCGTGGTGGCCGACGAAGTGCGCAAGCTGGCCGAGCGCACCGGAAACTCGACCAAGGAAATCGGCGACATGGTCGCCAAGATCCAGAACGGGACACGCAGCGCCGTCAGCAGCATGCAGGACGGCGTCCGTCAGGTCAGCAACGGTGTCGAGCTGGCCAATCAGGCCGGCGATTCGATCAACCGCATTCGCGACGGCGCACTGCGCGTGACGATCGTGGTCAACGGCATTTCCGACTCGATTTCGGAACAGAGCATGGCCAGCAACGAAATCGCCCAAAAGCTCGAAGTCATCGCCCAGATGTCCGAGGAAAGTGCCGCCGCCGTTCACCAAACGGCCGATGCGGCGCGCCAGATGCAGGCGCTGTCCGCCTCACTGCGGCAGATGGTGGCTCAGTTCAAGACCTGAGATCGGTATCCTGCGGTCGACCGTGATTGCTACGGTCGACCGGAAAAAACAGCCAAAATTGCAATCAGTCAGCGCCCTGCCAGCGGGCGGCGGCGCTGTCGTCAGTCTCGCGGGCATCGACCCAGCGGGCGCCATCCGGCGTCGCTTCGCGCTTCCAGAACGGAGCGCGGGTCTTCAGGTAATCCATGATGAATTCGCAGGCGGCAAAGGCTTCGCCGCGATGGGCGCTGGTCACCGCGACGAGCACGATCTGGTCGCAAGGCTTGAGCGGGCCGACGCGGTGGATGACCAGCGCATCGTAGATGTCCCAGCGCCCTCTGGCTTCGCCGACGATTTCCTCGAGCGCCTTTTCAGTCATGCCGGGATAGTGCTCGAGCGTCATTTCAGACACGCTGGCACCCTCATTGAGGTCACGAACCAGGCCGAGGAAGCTGGCCAGCGCGCCGACCCGGGCGTCGGCCGCACGCAGCGCCAGCAACTCGGCCCCCAGATCGAAATCGGCTTCCTGCACCCGGACGGTCATGTTCAGATTACCTCGCGCGCTTCCATGAAGCGCAAGTTGGGATATTTCTCTTTGACCATGTTGAGGTAAACATTGTTCGGCGCCAGGTAGACCGGATCATCGGCCCCGTCGAGCGCGACGTTGGCGCTGTAACGGTCGGAAATCTGGCGCAGTTCGGCGGCGTCGCCCTGAATCCAGCGCGCCGTCGCGCAGTTGTACGACTCGAAGATGACCTGCACGCCGTATTCGTTTTCCAGACGGCTGGCCACCACATCGAACTGCAGCGTGCCGACCGCACCGAGAATGAGGTCGGTGCCGGAGAGCGGCCGGAACAACTGCGTCGCGCCCTCTTCCGCCAACTGCTGCAAACCCTTCTGCAGCTGCTTGATCTTCAGCGGGTTGGCGATGCGGGCCAGGCGGAAATGTTCCGGGGCGAAGGACGGGATGCCGGTGAAGCGCAGGTCTTCGCCCTCGGTGAAGGTTTCGCCGAGGCGGATGGTGCCGTGGTTCGGGATGCCGATGATGTCGCCCGGCCAGGCTTCGTCAGTCGTCGAGCGGTCGCGGGCCATGAAGGTGATGGCGTTGTTGACCGCCATGAACTTGCCGCCGGCGCCTTGCTTGACCTTCATGCCGCGCTCGAACTTGCCCGAGCAGACGCGCAGGAAGGCGATGCGGTCGCGGTGCTTGGGGTCCATGTTGGCCTGGATCTTGAACACGAAACCGGAGAATTTCGGCTCGTTCGGCGCCACCTGGCGACTCACCGATGGCCGGGCAATCGGCGGCGGCGACAGGTCGACGACGGCGTCGAGCAGGCTCTGCACGCCGAAGTTGTTGACTGCCGAACCAAAGAAGACCGGCGACTGCTTGCCGCTCAGGTAAGCCTCGGCATCGAAGGCGTGCGAAGCGCCGCGCACCAGTTCGATGTCGGTGCGCAATTCGTCGGCCTGCGCGCCGATCAGCTCGTCGAGACGCGGGTTGTCGAGGCCCTGAATGATCTCGGCCGTGCCCTTCTCGGCCTGCGGGTCGAAGAAGGCGATGCTGTCGTCGTAGAGGTGATAGACGCCGCGGAAACGCTTGCCCATGCCGATCGGCCAGGTCATCGGGGCGCACTGGATGCCGAGCACCGACTCGATTTCGTCGAGCAGGTCGATCGGCTCCTTGCCCTCGCGGTCGAGCTTGTTGATGAAGGTCAGGATCGGCGTGTCGCGCATGCGGCAGACGTTCAAGAGCTTGATCGTCTGCGCCTCGACGCCGTTGACCGAGTCGATGACCATGGTCGCCGAGTCGACCGCCGTCAGCGTGCGATAGGTGTCTTCCGAGAAATCCTCGTGGCCCGGCGTGTCGAGCAGGTTGACCATGCACTCACGGTAAGGAAACTGCATGACCGACGAGGTCACCGAGATGCCGCGCTGCTTCTCCAGCTCCATCCAGTCCGAGGTCGCGTGGCGCGAAGCCTTGCGGGCGCGTACTTCGCCAGCCACCTGGATGGCGCCACCGAACCACAGCAGTTTTTCGGTCAGCGTCGTTTTACCGGCGTCGGGGTGGGAAATGATGGCGAAGGTACGCCGGCGGGCAATTTCAGTATCGAGGGGAGTCACGGCTGTGCTTGGAAATGCGGAAAGGCGGCAATTATACCTTTGCCACCCGGCAAGCACCGGCGTTCAGGAGACGGGCAGCGCTTGCCGGTACACCGCCCGACTGGCGTAGGCCAGCCACGGCAGCGTCAGTGGCAGGAGCGGCAAAAGCAGGACGCTGCCGATTGTTACGGTCGACAGGAAAAAAGCCCAAAAAATGGCCGGCAGGAAATTGGCAAAAACGATACGCACGCTGATCACCACGGCCTCGACCAGACCGGCCCGGCGCTCGCACAGCAGCGGTACGGAAAAAGCCGCGACGCAGTAGAGCAGGAGCGCGATGACCAGACCGGAAACCCCGGCCCAACGCGCGAAGGACAGCACATTGGCGTTGGCCGGCAGCAGGTTGTCGAGCCACACCGGCGTTGCCCCGACCATGTAGGCGTAAAGAATCGCCGCGTCGGTGACGAAGATCATGAAGAGCAGTGCGCAGACCAGCGACAGCGCCCACAATGCCCGCGATGCCCGGGAAAAGCCGCTGACGATGCAGCCCGGCCCGAGCGGCTCGCCGGCTTCATGTGCCCCGGCGATGCCGAAGAACCCGGCGAGCACGACCGGCCCGACCAGCATGAAAGCGCCGGCGGCAGCGATGATGAATGGCGTCCAGCCCTGAGCCAGCAGGCCACCCATGATCGCCAGGCCGCCGAGCGTGAAAATCAGGGCGTAGCCGATGCTGATGCCGCGCGTCGCGTTGGCTACGCGCCAGCCTTCAGCCAGCGCCCGCTGCAGGCCGCCAAGGGTTAGGGGAGAAAGGGTCATTGCTCGTCCGGTCAAAAGACAGCCATCCGGACTGGACGGCCGCGTTACTGACCGAGACTAGCGAAAAGCCGCCGGGCACCGCTCTAATGCAAATCAAATTTGCCGGGCGGGTTTAAAAAGCCAGGCGTTCAAACGACCACCAGCGTCTGCCGCCCGTACCATTCCTCGCCGGCCGGCAGGGTGATCGGCCGGGTGGCTGCCGCCTCGACGCAAAGCATGTGGCGCCAGCCGTTGGCCGGCATGTCCTTGAGTTCGGCGCAGCGGTCGACAAAGGGGTTCCACACGACGACGTCCGGGAAACCCTGGTTCTGGGTGGCGATGCTGACTTTTCCGGCGTGCAGCAATTGCGGGCGCCTGGCGTTGAAATAAACGCGGTCGACTTCGCGGTCGACCGTCACTTCAGCGCGGGCTTCGCGGGCGATCCGGTCGTTGTCGAGGGCATCGCAGTACTCCAGCCCGTCCAGGCCTTCGAGCACGGCCTCCTCGACCTGGGCGACGCGCAGGTAGGTGTGCAACGCCCCGGTAAAGGACAGCGGCGTGCCGCCGGTGTTGGTGATACACAGCTCGACGTCGATGCGGTCGGCTTCGAGCATCAAGGTCAGCTCAGCAACGAAGGGATGCGGCCAGAGCGCCAGCGTGGACTCGTCGCTGGCCAGCTCCATCGTCACCAGGGCAAAACCGTCGCCGGTGCGCTGGGCGCCGACCGACCATTCGCGGGTCCGAGCAAAGCCGTGCTTGGGCAGATCGCCGCGTTCGGCGAATTGCGGGAAACAGACGGGAACGCCGCCGCGGATGGCGACACTGCCGTCGAAAATCGCCTTGTCGGACAGGAACAGGCGTTCCTTGCCGTCCGGCGGCACCCAGGACAACACCTGTGCGCCGAGCTTGCTGATGATGGCAGTGGCGCCGCGCGGGCCGTTCAGGCGGAGGGCTTCGATGCCGTGGAAATCGATGGTTTCAATGAAGAGTTTCATGGGGATTCGGAATCACGTAAAGGTGGGGACGAACATGCAGTATCTCGACTTCATGGCCAAGCAGCGTCACGCTGCCTGAACGACGGTCGTTACCGGTGTCGCTGTATTCGAAGGAATAAACCCGGCGCAGCCTGAGCAGCCCGGCATCGTCTCGCGCCAGGCGCACCGAGGTGCCAACGACGGTTTCGTCGAGAAACTGGAGATGGTCGTCCTGGCAAGCCTGGCGGGCTGCCCTGACGCCAATTTCCCGCGTTTTCAGGCTATCCAGCCAGAACCAGACGGCCAGCCCGATCAGGGCGAGGAACAGGATTTCGCTCAAATTCATGGCCGGAGTATACGTAATGCGGAAATAACGCACAGAAGTTCACGGAAAATTACCGGATAATTCGCCTGTCAAATTTTCTGCGGTCATCATGGAATCACCCCTGCAACTGCTACGCGACCTGTTTCCGTTCGGCCAGAATGCGGCCGAACAGAAAAGCGCAGCTGTGGTTCGCGGCCTGCTCGATACGGTGACCGGCCTGTCACCGCAGGAAATCATCGCCAAACTGGCCGGCAGCGTCCTGCCCAGCATCAACGGGCAACCAAACCTGCACATGCGCTTCAAGCTGCTTGAAGACGTCAGGCTCGAAGCCGAAGAGGCTCTGCCCGTTCTCGAAAAACTGATCGGCCACGCTGTTCTGCCCTTGCCGCTCAGCGCCTCCACCTCGGCGCTGCACGCCGACAATCTGCTCAAGGGCCTGGCCATCGCTTACGCCGGCATTGCCCGCAGCATCAACAAAGGCCCTCTCAACGACGGACTCAGCCATCTCATGCATCGCAGCGTGTGCCGTGCCATGGCCATGATCGGCCGCCGTCAACTGCTTGCCTACCGCGCCTACGCCGCCCCCTCGGCGGGTTCGTGGCAGTCCCTGCACGACCTTTACCAGATGGTTCGCGGCCAACGTTCGAAGCCGCTCAACGGCGAAACCGCACCGATCGAACACGAATATCTCGGCGCCCTGCTCCTTGCCTACCTGGAGCCGACCAAGCTGCCCCGGGCCGAGCTTGACGTCATCAATACCTGTACCCGGCAACTGGCCGCCTACGCGCTGATCGGCGAATGCCTGCCGGAAGCCGGCAGCGGCAAGACCAGCGACCCCTGTTTTCTCGTTCGCCCGGACGAAGGCAGCCCGGGCTATCCGATTTCCCGCCTGCCTTCGGGCACCTCGACTTTCGGCAGCCTGCTCGTGGACTGCACGCAGGTCATCGCGGCCATCGACCGCAACATCACCCGGCGCCCGGGCAAGACCATCGACCCTGACCTCGATGCCTCCCCGGCCCTGCTCCAGACCCTGCGCAGCGCCATTGGCGGCAAGAGCGCCCGCCGCTTCAGCCGCACCCGATTTCGCCCACGCGGCGACCTGGTCAGCGGCTTCGGGCCGGTCCTCAGCTTCCTCGACGGCAACACTTTCTCGCGCCGTTCGGTCGATTCGGCCTCGCGCTACGATGGCCGCGACTACGCGTCGAGCGAATGGGCCATGGTCGACGAAAGCCCGGACGGTTTCCTCCTGCGTTTCATCAAGGGCGAGAAGCGCAACCTGGGTGCCGGCGACATCGTCGCCCTGCAACCGCGCGAATCGAGCAAGATTCACGTCTGCCTCGTGCGTCGCATTTCATCCTCCCAGATTCGCCTCGAACTCGGTTTGCAGCTCATGTCGCCGCAGGTCAGCGTGGTCGATGTCGTAGCCGACGAAATCGCCGAGCAGCGGGCCGTTTTCCTGCACACCCTGCCGGCCTACGGCAAGTATTCCGGCCTGATCACGGCCCCGGGCACCTTCCGGACCGGCCAGAAAATCATGGTCAAATTGCCGGGACGTTCGCTGCACCGTCAAATCGGGACATGCATGGAAGCCAACGAGGGGCTAGAATTCTTCGCCCTCGACCGACTCCCCGATTAAGGGCCAGACAGGCTCCCCAAAATGCTCAGCTACCGCCATGCCTTTCACGCCGGCAATCACGCCGACGTGCTCAAACACCTCATCCTGATCGAGATCGCGCAATACATGGCTGAAAAGCCGGCGCCGTTCTGGATCATCGACACCCACGCCGGGGCCGGGCGTTATGCGCTGGAATCGGCTCACGCCAGCAAGCTCGGCGAATACCGCGACGGCGTCGGTCGGCTCTGGGAGGCCAAGGGCTTGCCCAAGGCGGCGCTCAACTACCTCGATTTCGTCAGGATGCTCAACCCGGACGGCCAGTTGCGCCATTACCCCGGTTCGCCCTGGCTGGCCCGCCAGTTGCTGCGCGACAGCGACCGTCTGCGCCTTTACGAAATGCACAGCACCGACAGCAAGCTGCTGACCGACTGCTTCAAGGGGGCCGGCCGTGCCGTGGCGATCACCGACGGCGACGGTTTTGCCGGCCTCAAGGCCGTCCTGCCGCCACCGCCGCGCCGGGCGCTGGTGCTCATCGATCCGTCCTACGAAACCAAGGGCGATTACACGGCCGTCGTCAAAGCCCTGCAGGATGCGCTCAAACGCTTCGCCACCGGCACCTACGCGCTGTGGTACCCGATGCTCGGCAAGCCGGAATCCCGGCAATTGCCGGACAAGCTCAAGCGCCTGGGGGCGGCCAACTGGCTGCATGCGACGCTGGAAGTGAAGGCGCCGGCGAGGGATGGCTTCGGCATGCATGGCAGCGGCATGTTCATCATCAACCCGCCGTGGACGCTGGAAAAAACCCTGCACGACACGCTGCCGACGCTGACCAAGCTGCTCGCCCAGGACGCCGGCGCGAAATACACGCTGGAAAGCGAATCGACTTAGTTGCCGAGGTGAGCTGGCAGTGAGCGGGGACGCTTTAGCAGTTCCCCTCCCCGATCCTGGGCACTACAACTCGGTATATTTGGCGCGCGAACCCTTGGCCTTGTCGACCGGGTATTTCTCGGCATTTTTGGCCAGTTTGGCGTGGGCGGCTGCGGCGAGATCGATGCCTGCCGTGTCGGCGATGAGCAGCAGGTAAAGCAAAATGTCGGCGCATTCGTCGCGCAGGGCTTCGGCAGCGTGCGGGTCGGCTGGCAGGGCCTCGACTTCGGCGTCACTTTTCCATTGCGTCAGTTCGAGCAACTCGGCCGCTTCGAGGTTGAGCGAGGTGATCAGATTGCGCAGGGTGTGAAACTGCTGCCAGTCGCGGGCATCGCGAAACGCCCGCAAGGCCACGGTCAACGCCGAAAAATCGCTCATTTTGAAATCCTCTTGATTGAGCGGCGATCATGCCAGCCCGGCCCGGTCGCGGCAATGCGCTTCGATCGGCGCCGGCATGAGCGGGCGACCGGGGAACCTTCGGCCGCGGACCGCTATCCAACCCGATGTGTTTGTCGCGGATTCGGCGTTTTAACAGGATCACCAGGGCGGCGTAGAAAAGCATTGCATGGTCACGACTGATGCAGGTCTTTGAGAAAATCTTCGAGGCGGTGCCCGATGGCTTGCTGGTGGTCGACGCAGCGGGCCTGATTCTGTATGCGAATGGCGCGCTGGAGCGCCTGTTCGGCTACCTGCCGGACGAACTTGTCGGCCAGCCGGTCGAGCGTCTGACACCGCGCCCACTGGCCTCGGCACATGTGGCTTATCGCGAGCAATACCAGGCGGCGCCGAAGGTCCGCGCGATGGGCGCGAGCAACGATCTGCTCGGCTGCCGCAAGGATGGCAGCCTGTTTCCGGTCGATGTCATGCTCTCGCCGCTCGATATTGGCAACCGGAAACAAACCTTGTGCGTCGTGCGCGATGCCGCGGCGCGCCGGGAGGTCGAGGCCAAGTTGCACATCGCCAGCACGGTGTTCCAGTCGACGCAGGAGGCCATCGTGGTGACCGACGTCGATTGCCGCATCGTTGCCGTCAACCCGGCTTTCGAGATGGCCACCGAATATACCGAGAAGGAACTGCTCGGCCAGCACATGCGGATGCTCCGTTCGGGGCGGCACGACCCGTTCTTCTACCGCCGGATGTGGGATGCGATTCTGAGCACCGGCGAATGGCAGGGGGCGATCTGGAATCGGCGGAAGAGCGGCGAGATTTATCACGAGTGGCTGTCGATCAGCACGGTCAGGGACCGCGATGGCAAGCCGGTGCAGTATGTCGGGATCACCACCGACATGAGCCGGATGAATCACGTCGAGACCGCCGTCGAACGGCTCGCCCACTACGACGCGCTGACCGGCCTGCCGAACCGCCTGCTGCTCAATTCGCGCATCCAGAAAACCTGGGAGCGCGCCCACCGCGACGGCAAGCCGTTCGCCGTGATGTTCCTCGACCTCGACGGCTTCAAGGCGGTCAACGACCGGCTCGGCCACCCGGTCGGCGACGAGTTGCTCAAGGTCGTCGCCACCCGCCTGCGCGAGAACATGCGCGAAACGGACACCATCGCCCGGCTCGGCGGCGACGAATTCCTGATCGTTCTCGAAGATGTCGGGCGCGACGAAATTGTCGCAGTGGCCGAGCAACTGATCGAACGGATCGGTGCCCCCTTCGACCTCGGCCTGGCCGAGCCGGTTTGCGTCGGCCTGAGCCTGGGCTGGAGCCATTATCCGGAACATGCCGACAACGTCCCGGCGCTGATCCGCCAGGCCGACGAGGCGCTGTATCAGGTCAAGCGTTCGGGCCGCGGGACGTGGCGGGAGTATTGCGGTTAGTTCGCCGCCGCCGGGCAGGTAAAATGGGCGAATCGCGCGGTTAGCCAGCATTGCTACGGTCAACCGGAAAAAACGGCCAAAATTGAAATACCCCAAGGAGTCCGCATGCCCCTCTTCCGCCTCGCCGACAAACAGCCGCAACTCGCCGACAACGCCTGGATCGCCCCCAACGCCACGGTCATCGGCGACGTCCGCCTCGGCGCCAACAGCTCGATCTGGTGGAACGCCACGCTGCGCGGCGACAACGACCCGATCCACATCGGCGACAACACCAACATCCAGGACGGCTCGGTACTGCATACCGACGAAGGCGTCCCGATGCACATCGGCCACAACGTCACCGTCGGCCACCTCGTCATGCTGCACGGCTGCACGGTCGGCGACGGCAGCCTGATCGGCATCGGCTCTGTCATCCTCAACCGGGCGGTGATCGGCAAAGGCTGCATCGTCGGCGCCAACACGCTGATCCCCGAAGGCAAGGTCTTCCCCGACCGCGTGCTGATCGTCGGCTCGCCGGGCAAGGTGGTGCGCGAACTGAGCGATGACGATGTCGCCAAGCTGCAAAAATCGGCCGAACACTATGTCGCCAACGCCCGTCGTTATCGCGACACGCTGCAGCCGGTGTAAGCCGGCCAGCCGATGCGCTTCCTGCTCATATTCCCTTTGCTGCTCATCGCCAGCCCGAGCCGGGCCGACCCGTGCGACGCGCTGCCCAAACCGTCGGTGACAATCAAGCGCATCGAAGAGCGCCTGAGCACCAACACCGAGTACAGCTACAAGTCGCTGACCAACATCGGCGCCGCGCTGGCCCGCCCCGGCAAACAGGTGCTCGGCCTGACCCGCGGCAACGCGACAGTCAGTTTCGCATCGACCACGCCTTCGCTCACCGACCCGAGCGGCCGCTGGGAATGCGCCAGCCCGCAGATCACGCTGAGCTTCGGCTTCAGCCCGATGACCGTCTACGTCGCCCGGGAATTCCCCGAAGGCAGCTGCGCTTTCAAGGAAATCCTCGAACACGAAATGCGCCACGTCGAGGCTTACCGGACGCACATCGCCAGCATCGAGAAGGCGCTGACCGAATCACTCAACGCCCGTTTCGCCACCGGCGCCATCTGGCGCGGCCCGGTCGGCCAGACCGCCGCGCGGCTCCGCCAGGAACTCGACGCACGCTGGGCGCCCTACGTCCAGCGGCAGATCAAGCGGGTCGACGAAGCCCAGGCCAAAATCGATACCGCCGAAGAATACCAACGCGTCGCCAATGCCTGCGACGGCGCGGTCGGCAAGGTGCTGCTCGGCAAGTCATGAGCGGCGGCACACCGCGGGCGCCAATATAGCGGGACGAAAAAAAGCCACTATCCGCCGGATAGTGGCCGATACCCCGAGAGCGCCGTGATTTAGACGGCGCTGGCCAAATTCGACAGCGTGATGTTCGGACGCATGTTTTCCATGATCTTCTGCAAACCGACCCGTGCCTTGGTATTGATCAGCAGCGGGGCGCGCAGGTTCGGCGTGATCGCCGCCTTGCCGCCTTCGTCCGCCTTGAACAGCACCTGCATGACCACTACGTCCTCCGGGGCCGGCGATTGCAGCAGCGCGTTTTCGGCATCGCTCAGCACCAGTTCGTAATTGAACCCCAGTGTCGTCGGATCGACAATCTGGAAAGCCAGCATCGGGTCGTCGAGCGACTGCAGCGTAAAACTGGCCGGATGCTCCTTGCCTTCTTCATGGGCCAGCATGAAACGCTTGTTCTGCTCAAAACCGGCCAGGCCACTCGGGAAATTGATGACTTTTTCCGGACTCACCTCAACAGCGCCAAACAAATAGGTTTCAATTTTCATCGTTTTTCTCCTCTCAATTTGAATGCATATAACATAATCCACACCCTGCGGCGATGGTTGTATTTTCCACCACTATTGCGCATAGTGCACCCCCATTTTTGCTGCACCGCCACACCCATGCTGCCACCCATTGAACACCGCATTGCCGCCGAACTCGGCGTCCGCCCGGCCCAGGTCAACGCCGCCATCGCCCTGCTCGACGAAGGCGCCACCGTGCCCTTCATCTCGCGCTACCGCAAGGAAGCCACCGACGGTCTGGACGACACGCAATTGCGCAATCTCGAAGAGCGCCTGACCTATCTGCGCGATCTCGAAGAGCGCCGCACGGCCATCCTGGCCAGCATCGACGAGCAAGGCAAACTGACGCCCGAACTCAAGGCCGAGATCAGCGATGCCGAAACGAAGCAGCGCCTCGAAGACCTTTACCTGCCGTACAAGCAGAAGCGCCGTACCAAGGCGCAGATCGCCCGCGAAGCCGGCATCGAGCCGCTGGCGCTTGGCCTGCTTGAAGATCCCAACCTGACGCCCGACGACGAAGCCGAAAAGTACCTCAACGCCGAAGCCGGTTTTACCGACGCCAAGGCCGTGCTCGACGGCGCCCGCCAGATCCTCATGGAGAAGTTCGCCGAAGACGCCGAACTGCTCGGCGGGCTGCGCGCCTACCTCGGCGAACACGGCCACGTCCGCTCCACCGTCGTCGAAGGCAAGGAAACCGAAGGCGCCAAGTTCCGCGACTGGTTCGACTTCGCCGAGCCGATCGCCAGCATGCCCTCGCACCGCGCCCTGGCCCTGCTCCGTGGCCGCAACGAAGGCATGCTGCAAGTGGCACTGGTTCTCGACTCCGAACTCGACCCGGAAGCCGTCAAGCCCGGCACGCAAAACCCCTGCGAACAGCGCATTGCCGTCCGCTTCGGCATCAAGCCGCAGAACCGCCCGGCCGACAAGTGGCTGGCCGACACCGTGCGCTGGACCTGGAAGATCAAGGTCTTCACCCACCTCGAACTCGAACTGATGACCGAGTTGCGTGAGCGCGCCGAGGAAGAAGCCATCCGCATCTTCGGCAAGAACCTCAAGGACCTGCTGCTCGCCGCCCCGGCCGGCCAGCACGTGACCATGGGCATCGATCCCGGCATCCGCACCGGCTGCAAGATCGCCATCGTCGACGCCACCGGCAAGATGCTCGACCACGCCACCATCTACCCGCACGAACCGCGCTGCGACTGGGACGGCTCGCTGTCCACCATCGCCCGCCTGGCGTCCAAGCATCAGGTCAGCCTGGTCGCCATCGGCAACGGCACGGCCAGCCGGGAAACCGACAAGCTGGTGCTGGACGTGATCAAGCGCTACCCGGAAGCGCGGCTGCAGAAGATCGTCGTCTCCGAAGCCGGCGCCTCGGTCTATTCCGCCTCCGAATTCGCCGCAAAAGAGTTTCCCGACCTCGACGTCTCGATCCGCGGCGCCGTGTCCATCGCCCGCCGCCTGCAGGATCCGCTGGCCGAACTGGTCAAGATCGACCCGAAATCCATCGGCGTCGGCCAGTACCAGCACGACGTCTCGCAGACCAAGCTGGCGCGCAATCTCGATGCCGTCGTCGAAGACTGCGTCAATGCCGTCGGCGTCGACGTCAATACCGCCTCGGTGCCGCTGCTCACCCGCATTTCCGGCCTCAACGCCGGGCTGGCCAGCAACATCGTCAGCTACCGCGATGCCCACGGCGCTTTCCGTTCGCGCGACGACCTGAAGAAGGTGCCGCGCCTCGGCGACAAGACTTTCGAACAGGCCGCCGGCTTCCTGCGCGTGCCGAACGGCGATAACCCGCTCGACGCCTCCTCGGTGCACCCCGAAGCCTATCCGGTGGTCGAGAAGATCATTGTCGACCTGAAAAAGCCGATCAAGGAAATCCTCGGCGACAGCCGCGCCCTCAAGGGCCTGAACGCCAGCAAATACACCGACGAGCGCTTCGGCCTGCCGACTGTCCAGGACATCTTCAGGGAACTGGAAAAACCCGGCCGCGACCCGCGCCCCGAGTTCAAGACGGCGACCTTCGCCGACGGCGTCGAAAAGGTCGGCGACCTGCGTCCGGGCATGATTCTGGAGGGCGTCGTCACCAACGTCGCCGCCTTCGGCGCCTTCGTCGACATTGGCGTCCATCAGGATGGCCTCGTCCACGTCTCCGCCCTGTCCAACACCTTCGTCAAGGATCCGCACAGCATCGTCAAGGCCGGCCAGGTGGTCAAGGTCAAGGTGCTGGAAGTCGACCTGCAACGCCAGCGCATCGCACTGACCATGCGCATGGGCGACGAACCCAGCCAGGCCAAGCGCCACGACAACGCCCCGACCGGCCGCGGCAATGCGCCGGTTCGGCCGCAGCAACGCAGCAGCGGCCCGGCCCCGGCCCCGGCCGGCAACGCGATGGCGTCGGCCTTTGCCAAGCTGCGCAAGTGATTGCTACGGTCAACTGGAAAAAAAGGCCAAAATTGAAAAGCCGGATTCATTTGCTTACAACCTGAAACAGCCGCCTGACAGCCAGAGGGCAACTGGCGGCGTAGACTGATGTCATCAAGACACCCGGCCAACGCCATCATGAAACGCCCCCTGTTTTTCCTCGCCCTCATCCCTCTCGCCCTGTGGGGCATCTTCGCCCTGCCCGACGTCCTTGCCGCCAACCCGGAAGGCCCCTGGGCTTGGCGCAAATCGCTGATCATCCTGTCCGGCCTGCTCGCCCTGTGGTGGATGAGCGCCGGCATGCTGCTCGCCACCCGTGCGCCCTGGCTCGAAAAACGCCTCGGCGGGCTGGACAAGCTCTACCGCCTGCACAAGCACATCGGCATCGGCGCCGGCCTCCTCGTCTTCACCCACTGGATGATCGAATGGCTACCCAAAAACCTCTCCAAGGCCGGCCTGATCAGCGGACCACGCGGCCCGCGCGGACCGCGCGGCGAACCCGATCTATGGATCGACCTGGCCAAGGAGGTCGGCGAATGGGCCGGTTACATACTCCTCGCGCTGGTCGTCGTGGCGCTCATCAAACGCATTCCCTACCGTTATTTCCGCTGGGTGCACAAGGCCTTTGGCGCCGTTTTCCTGGCCGCTGCCTTCCACGGCCTGATGCTCATGCCGACGACTTTCTGGCAAAGCCCGCTCGGCTGGCTGACCGCCGCACTCGCCACGGCCGGCGTCGTGCCCGCCCTGCTCTCGCTGTCGAATCGCATCGGCCGCAAGCGCCAGCATCGCGCCGACATCGTTTCGATCAGCCGGCACGACGGCAAGCTGCTTGAAATGGTCTGCCGCCCCGAAAAGAACTGGCCCGGTCACAAGGCCGGACAATTCCTCTTCGCCAACTTCGGTTCGCGCGGCGAAGGCGCCCACCCCTTCACCATCGCCTCGGCCTGGAATCCGCAGGATGGCACGCTGACCCTGGCCATCAAGGCGCTCGGCGACTTCACGGCCCAGCTCCCGGCGCTGATCGAGACCGGCCAATCGATCACCCTCGAAGGCCCCTACGGCGCATTTGATTTTTCGCCAAAAATGCCGGTCGACCGTAGGAATGCGGCACATCAGGTCTGGGTCGCCGGCGGCATCGGCATTACGCCCTTCCTCGCCCGCCTCGAGCAACTGGCGGCCACTCCGGCGCCGACGAAAGCCACGGTCGATCTTTTCTACTGCACGCCGCATGCCGCTGCCGGCGACTTCCCCGAACATCTCGAAGCCCTGTGCGCCGCCGCCGGCGTCCGCCTGCATCGCCGCCAGACCGACCACGCCGGCCCGCTCACGGCGCAGGAAGTCGCCGCCACGCTCCAGTCCGACAGCACCGTCTGGTTCTGCGGCCCGGCCGCCTGGGGCAAAGCGCTCGGCCAGGCGCTACGGACCGCCGGTCTGTCCCGCTGCGCCTTTCACCAAGAGGCCTTCGAGTTCAGATAGCGCCGGCATCGGCTGGTATGATTCGCTCTCCGCAACGATCATATGTAGTCATGACCAAGGTTTACGGCATCAAGAACTGCGACACCATGAAGAAGGCCATGAACTGGCTGACCGACAACGGCGTCGCCTACGAATTCATCGACTACAAGAAGGCCGGCGTCGCCGAAGCCGAGCTGCCCGACTGGAACGCCCGGGCCGGCTGGGAAAAGCTGCTCAACACGCGCGGCCTGATGTGGAAGAAGCTCAGCGACGAGGAACGTGCTGCGGTCGACGAGGCAAAAGCCCTCAAATTGATGGCGCAGTATCCGAGCCTCATTAAGCGCCCGGTGCTCGACACGGGCAGCCAGCTCATCGTCGGCTTCGCGCCGGAAAACTACGCGGAAAAACTGAAGTGAGCTACGTTCAGCGCTTCATTTTCGAAGGCCTCGACATCCGCGGCGCCGTCGTTCATCTCGGCGACGCCTGGCAGCAGATGCAGGCCGGCCGCGACTACCAGCCGACGGTCGCCCAGCTGCTCGGCGAAACAGCCACTGTTACCGCGCTCATCGCCGGCCAGCTCAAGCAACCCGGCCGCCTGACCCTGCAACTGCGCGGCAACGGCCCGATCCAGTTGCTGGTCATGGATTGCAACGAACAGCTGCAGATGCGCGGCATGGCGCGCAGCAACCCGGTCGTCCTGGCCGCGCCGGTGCCGGAACTGCTCGGCGCCCACCAGGGCGGCCAGCTCATGATGAGCCTCGACATGCCGGACGCCCGCCAGCCCTACCAAAGCTATGTACCGATGGTTGGCGACAGCATCGCGGCGATCTTCGAACATTATCTCGAACAGTCCGAGCAACAACCCTCGCGCCTGTTCGCCGCGTGCAGCGCCGAGGCGGCGGCCTGCCTGTTCCTGCAAAAGATGCCGGCCGCCGACCATCACGACGAGGACGGCTGGCAACGCATCACCCAGCTGGCTGCCACGGTCAAGCCGGCCGAGCTGCTCGAACTCGACACTGCCAGCCTGCTCGGCCGCCTCTTTCACGAAGACATGGCTGAACACGGTATCCGCCTCTACGACCCGCGCCCGGTGGCCTACCACTGCCCGGAAGATCGCAACAAGGTGGCCGACATGATCCGCGGCCTGGGCCGGGCCGATGCCGAGACCATCCTCGCTGAACACGGCGAAATCGTCATCCGCGACGACATCTGCAATCGCGACTACCACTTCAGCGCCGACGACGTAGCTGCACTGTTCGCCGTCAGCGAAGGCAAGGCATTGCATTGACAGGGCCGACAGACGCTTTCGTCCTTGGCCGCAGGGTCGAACTACTCTATCGAAACGTGCTGCTCGGGCAGATCGTTTCGATCGTCAATTCGACAGTCCTGACCTGGGTCGCAATTTCGCTGATTGCCAACCCGGCCATTTACGTCTGGTGGCTGGCTGCAATCGGGATAGCCACCCTGCGCATCAGCCAGGCCGTCAGCTATCGACGCGCCGCACTGCCGGATAAATCGGACAACGCCCTTGTGTGGCGCCAGCGCGCCCTGCTCAGCGCCTGCGGAGCGGGCATTGTCTGGGCCGGCGGCGCCCTGCTCCTGATGTCGCAAGGCAACACCCACCTGCAACTACTGGCCGGTCTGGTCATGTCCGGCATGGTCGCCGGTGCCGTACCGATCCTGGCCGCCGACCGGGTTATTTTCCGTTGCTATGCGATACCCGTCGCACTTGCCGTGGCCTATGGCACGCTCGGCAACGACCCCTTGCATATCGCTTTCACCTCCATGTCGCTGATCCTGCTGCTGGCCGTCACGCGCAGCGCCGATTTCTTTCACGGCACCCTGCATGAAACCTTCCGGCTCGAGCACGAAAAGGACGGCCTGCTCACCGAACTGGAACAAGCCAGCGCCGTTGCCGAACGCTCAAACCGCGCCAAGACCGAGTTCCTGGCCAATATCAGCCACGAACTGCGCACGCCGATGAACGGCATCATCGGCATGGGGGATCTGCTGGCCCTCGAACCGCTGACGCCGGAGCAAAGTGAATTGCTGCGCCATCAACGCGAATCGGCTGACCGCCTGATGCTGCTGATCAATCACCTGATCAAGCTGTCGGCGCTCGAAGCCGGTCATGTCAGGCTCGCGCACTCCTCGTTCGCCGTCAATGGCCTGCTCGAAGGTTTGCTATCCAGTCAGCAAAAGGCGGCAGCTGCCAAGGGTCTCACCCTGTCGCTGCACACCGACCCCGCATTGCCGGAAATCCTGGTCGGCGACATCAACCGCCTACAGCAAATTCTCGATCATCTCGTCGACAATGCCATCAAGTTTACCGATGCCGGAAGCATCGACGTCACGACACAGCAAATCGAGCGCCGGCGCGACGCCGTCAAGATCGAATTTTCGGTCGTCGACACCGGCCCCGGCATGAGGCCGGAAGAACTTCAAATGATCGACGGCCTGCTCAATCAGGGGGATGGTTCGACCATTCGCAAGCACGGCGGCATCGGCGTCGGCCTGCCGATCGCCCGCAAGCTGGTCGAACTGATGGGCGGCGAACTGCTCGTCGACAGCCAGGTTGGCAAAGGCGCCACTTTCCACTTCACCCTGCCATTTGAGCTGCCCGAATGCAACGCCGGGCACGGCCAGCCTGAAGCCTGATCGCACTGGCCCGGCCGGGCCTCAGAGCACCTTGCCGGGATTCATCAGGCCGCGCGGATCGAGCGCCTGCTTGAGCGAACGCATCAAGGCCATCTCGACCGGACTCTTGTAGCGCAGGATTTCCTCGCGCTTGAGTTGGCCGAGGCCGTGCTCGGCCGAAATCGAGCCGTTCAGCGCGTGCACCGTGTCATGGACGAGGCGATGCACCTTGGGCTCGCTGGCCAGGAAAGCTTCATTGTCGTGAGCATCGGCCTTCGACAGGTTGTAATGCAGGTTGCCGTCGCCGACATGGCCGAAGGCCACCACGCGGATGCCGGGAAAAGCACTGGCCAGCGCCGCATCGGCCGTCGCCAGGAAGTCCGGGATGCGCGACACCGGCACCGAGATGTCGTGCTTGATGCTGATGCCCTCGATCTTCTGCGCCTCGGAAATGTTTTCGCGTAACGCCCACAGCTTTCTCGCCTGCGTTTCCGACTGGGCGACAACACCATCGATCACCTCGCCGCGCTCGATTCGCCCGGCCAGCCAGGCTTCGACAGCCGCCGGATCGGCATCGGAAAACTCGGCCAAGGCGTACCACGGCGACTTTTCTGACGGCCGCGTTGCATCGGGAATGTGCTTGAGAACCAAACAGAGGGCCGTTTCCGAAACCAGCTCGAAGGCCGTCAGCTGCGCATCGAAAGCCGTTTTTGCCGAATTCAGCAGGTCGACCGCAGCGGCCGGCGAAACGAGGTTGAGCCAGCAGGTGACCTGCCTTTTAGGCAGCGGAAAGAGCTTGAGCACGGCGCCGGTGATGATGCCCAGCGTACCCTCGGCGCCGATGAACAGCTGCTTGAGGTCGTAGCCGGTGTTGTCCTTGCGCAGGCCGCGCAGGCCGTTCCAGACGTCGCCGTTGGCCAGGACCACTTCGAGGCCGAGCGTCAGTTCGCGGGTATTGCCGTAGCGCAGCACCTGGACGCCGCCGGCATTGGTCGACAGGTTGCCGCCGATCTGGCAGGTGCCTTCCGACGCCAGGGCCAGCGGGAACAGCCGGTCGGCAGCGCGGGCGGCCTCCTGCACGACGGCCAGCGGGCAACCGGCCTCGACTGAAATCGTGCTGTTTTTCCGGTCGACCGTAAGAATCCGGTTCAGACGGCTCAAACTGACGACCACCGCGCCGCCTGCGGCGTCCGGCGTTGCCGCACCGCACAGGCTGGTATTGCCGCCCTGCGGGACGATGGCCACGCCAGCCGCGACGCAGGCCTTGACGACCGCCGCCACCTCGCCCGTGTTGCCGGGACGGACGACGCATCGCGCCGCACCGCGATACCGGCCGCGCCAGTCGGTGACGAAGGGCGCCAGGTCGGCCGGCTCGGTCAGCACCTGGGCCGGGCCGACGAGGGCGGCGAGTTGATCGATCAGGGAGTCGCTCATGGCGTTTTCAATCGAGCAGCGAATGGAGCAGCGGCAGCATGTGCTCGGTGGCCTTGCGCCCGGCGGCAATGGCTTCGCCGGCACGATGGTAGTCGAGCAGGTTGAGCTGCCCGAGACGCGGCGTGATGAGCACGTCGGCCGGCTCGCCGGCCAGGCGCGAACGCGAGATGCGGCCCTGCATGATGGCGATGCTGTTGCTCACCACATCGGCCAGCGAAGGCAGGACCGGCATCGCTTCGCCGCCGCCAAACCAGCGACCGACGGCATTGCGCCAGCCGCCGCCGGTCGCCGCCGGATTGCCGTTGCGGCGTTGCAGGGTGGTCAGCATGTCCATGCCGAGATCGACGGCGATCACCACCTCGGCATCGAGCACCCGACACAGCGAAACCGGTACCGGATTGACCAGGCCGCCATCGACCAGGAAACGCCCGTCGAGCAATTGCGGCGAAAACAGGCCGGGCAGCGCGATCGAGGCGCGTACCGCATCGGCCACCGATCCCTCGCGCAACCAGATTTCGCGCCCCGTCGCCAGGTCGGTGGCGACGCAGGCGAAGGGCCGGTCGAGATCGGCAAAGGTGTTGTCGAGGAAGGAAGTCGAGGCAAAATCAAGCAGTTTTGCCCCCTTGATCAGCCCGCCAGTCAGGCTGACATCGAAGAAGCCGAGGACATCGCTGCGGCTCAGGCCGCCCGCCCAGGATTCCAGCTTGTCGAGATCGCCCGAGGCGTAGGCGGCACCGACAAAAGCGCCGATTGATGTGCCGCAGACGACATCCGGCTCGATACCGGCCTCCTGCAAGGCGCGCAACACGCCGATATGCGCCCAGCCGCGCGCCGAGCCGGAACCGAGGGCGATGCCGAGACGCGGCCGGGCCACGACAGATCAGCCCGGCCCGACCGGCTGGGCGTACAGATCGTGGTGGTCGGCGTCGATGACCTTGACCTGCAGGAAGTCGCCCGGCTGGGCGTCAAAATAGCCGTCGAGGTAAACCACGCCGTCGATTTCCGGCGCATCGGCTTTGGAGCGGGCAATCGTGCCCTCCTCGTCAACGGCATCGACCAGCACCTGGATGACCGTGTCGATCTTGGCTTCGAGCTTGGCGGCGGAAATATCTTCCTGCACCTGCATCAGCCAGCGCCGACGGTCTTCGCGCAAATCCTCCGGCAGCAACTCACCCAACTCGTTGGCCTTCGCACCTTCGACCGGCGAGTAGGCAAAAGCGCCAACGCGGTCGAGCTTGGCATCTTCGAGGAACTGGATCAACTGGTCGAAATCCTCCTCGGTCTCGCCGGGGAAGCCGGTGATGAAGGTCGAGCGGATGACGATTTCCGGGCAGATTTCGCGCCACTTGGCGATGCGTTCCAGCGTGTTCTCGGCCGAGGCCGGGCGCTTCATCGCCTTGAGGATCTTCGGGCTGGCGTGCTGGAACGGCACGTCGAGGTAAGGCAGGATCTTGCCCTCGGCCATGAGCGGAATGACGTCATCGACCGACGGATACGGGTAAACGTAGTGCAGGCGGACCCAGATGCCGAAGCTGGCCAGCGCTTCGCACAATTCCTTGAGGCGCGACTTGACCGGCTTGCCACCCCAGAAGGCGGTGCGGTACTTGAGGTCGACGCCATAGGCGCTGGTGTCCTGTGAAATGACCAGAATTTCTTTCACACCGGCCCGGGCCAGATTTTCGGCTTCGGCCAGCACATCGCCAACCGGCCGCGAGACGAGCGGGCCGCGCAGCGAGGGGATGATGCAGAAGGTGCAGCTATGGTTGCAGCCTTCGGAAATCTTCAAATATGCAAAGTGGTCCGGGGTCAGGCGGATGCCTTGCGGCGGCACCAGATCGCTGTAAGGATCGTGCGGCTTGGGCAGGTGGGTGTGGACGTAACCCATGACCTCGTCGGCGGCGTGCGGGCCGGTCACGGCGAGCACGGCCGGGTGCGTCGATTGCACGATGTCGCCCTTGGCGCCGAGGCAGCCGGTGACGATGACCTTACCGTTCTCGTTGAGCGCCTCGCCGATGGCGTCGAGCGATTCCTCGACGGCGGCATCAATGAAGCCGCAGGTATTGACGATAACGAGGTCGGAATTGTCGTAGCTCGGCGAAATCTCATAGCCTTCGGCGCGCAGCTTGGTCAGGATGCGCTCGGCGTCGGATGAGGCCTTGGGACAGCCCAGGGAAACGAAGCCGACGGTCGGCACTTTTTGCGAAATAGTCATGCGATGGAAACCTTATCCGGACGGGCCGGCGAACAAAGCGCGTATTTTACGGGGAATCAGGACGAGACGCTGGCCGGCAGACGGGCAAGTGCCTGTTTCAGCGCGTCAAAACATCGCGCGTCGATGGCCGTACCGACATTTTCGGCCATGATCTCCAGCGTCTTGGGGATCGGCACCGCACCGCGATACGGGCGCTCGGCGGTGATCGCATCGAAGATGTCGGCCGTCGTGATGATCCGCGTTTCCAGGCAAATATCTTGCGCCGTCACGCCGCGCGGGTAGCCCTTGCCGTCGAAGCGCTCGTGATGGGCGGCCGACACCTGCGCCAGCTCGGTAAAGGCGTCGATGCGCGAGAGGATCGTCTCGGTGTACATGGCATGCGCCTTGACCGCCGCCCACTCCTCGTCGTCGAGCTTGCCGGGCTTGTCGAGCACGCTGTTGCTGACGCCGAGCTTGCCGACATCGTGGAGCAACGCGCCGCGCTTCAGCCAGCGCCGACGGTCGGCCGCCAGACCGAGCGTTTCGGCGATCATATCGGCGTAGAGCGCAACGCGCGTGCTGTGCCCGCTGGTGTAGGGACTCTTCGAGTCGACGACCTGGCCGAAGGCGGCCGCGATGTCGTCGAGATAATCATCATCGAGGGCCACGACATGGCCGGCCGGCTCAAGTGCCAGCACCGCCGTCATGACCTCGGGCGAAGCCAGTATTGTCCAGAAGGCGTCGTCGCCCGCCAATTGCTCGAATGCCGTTACCAGAGCGGGATCGAACCAGCCGCCGGCACGCTGTCGCACTTCGTCAAAAGCCGCCAGCGGGCCACCCGAGGTATGAAAAACATCGATCACCTGAGCCAGCAGCGCAATCCGCGAATAGAGCGGAATCGCCTCGCCGGCCAGGCCATGCGGCTTGCCCAGCCCGTTGAAATGCTCGTCCAGGCTGTAGATGCCGGCTGACACGCTTTCGGGAAAACGCAACAGGCGGGCGATTTCGGCGCCCCGCTGGCAGCGCGTGGCGATCAACTCGGTGGCGATCTGTTCGCCGTCGCGCATGATCGTCATGACACTGCGGAAACGCTCGGCCAGCGGCGCCTTCAGCCCGGTATGGCTGAGCACGAACTGGAGTACCCGGGGCAGGCTGTCGCCGACCTTCTTGAAATCGCGCTTGAAGCTCAGGTCGTCGGTCAGGTACAGCTCGCAGATGCGCGCCGCGTTGCTGCTGCAACCCAGATCCTTGAGCAACAAGGTGTAGTAGAGATTCCACAGATCGTCGTCGCCAAGACTCAGGCGGCGGCCGATGTGCATGCCGATCCAGCAGCAACGCACGCAATGGCCTTCCGGCTGCCCTTCGGTAATGTCGAGCGCATGGCTGAGCGCCGAGATCAATTCGGAGAGCTTCAAGCCGGCCAGAGCGGGCAAGGAAAATTGAACTGGAGAATTAGCAGGCATCGGTTCGTAGATTACCAACAAACCATGAAGTTCTCTCGCCCCGCAACGATTTCCGCACGCCAGGACGAACGGCCAAACAGCTCAACCTCATCAACCGCAACCGAAAATTCGGGGCCTGACAAAAAAACCAAGGATCAGTCCGCCATCCGTATCCGGAACACTGGCGCAACGCGCTTAATTCGTTATAATGCGCGCCCAAGCGTTCTTAGCTCAGTTGGTAGAGCGTCTGCCTTACACGCAGAATGTCGGCGGTTCGAGCCCGTCAGGACGCACCAGATACCGGCTTCATGAGCGTTCATGAAGCACCAAAACCCCGCTCCGGCGGGGTTTTTCGTTTGTATCTTCGCCTCGGACCGCGCATATTTCCTTAACCACATACCGTCGTTCCTGACGGTATCGGTGACTGCCACGGTCAACCGGAAAAAAAGGCCAATTTTGAAATGACAGCGAGCGCCATTGCGTCAGGCCCCCCTCAGTCATCGACCAAAAAGGATTTTCCGAAGGTTTCTGTCTCACTGCCCTGCCCGCGCGACGCCTCCGATATGGGCGGATGGAGACGTCCTGCCGGCGAGGCCACGGCAATTGCACTACTCCTGCTTGCGCTCGCAGGTTTGCCCGGCACCGCGACCGGAGCACGGGGCAGGTTGGAAAAAATCTCAACCCCGTCCTGCCCCATGGTGACGTAGATTTCCATCTCAGCGCCATAGCCCGCGGGCAGCGCAGCCAGTGTGGCGGCGAGAACCAGGACGGTCTGCCGCCACGTCAGATCAATGCGTATGACTGTGACCATCCTGCGCCAGGATGCGGGCAACGAACGGGTCGCTTTCCATATCGCCGAAATCGGCGGCATCGATCTGCCCGTAATCGGCGATCCTCTCTTCGGTGGCGCGCGGCCAGGCGGCTGGCGCCTTGCTGTGCAGTTCTTTCAGGGCAAGGGTCATGCGCTGACCAGTGCGGGTCATTTTCAGGCTGGCCGGGAGTTGGGCCTGCTCAAGCCACCACAGGTCGATACTTTGGCCGCCGACCTTGCCGGTGTAGCGCACGGCCTTCTGGCCAAACAGGGTCTTGCTGGCGCCACGCTTGAGTTCTTGCAGCAGTTGCGGCGAGATCACCGAGGCGAGCTTTGACCAGTCAGGTTCGGCGTGGCGGGTCTTGATTTCGCCGGCGGTGTAGTCAACGACGCGTTGATCGTTATGAAAGACACGGCGGTAGTTGTATTCGTTGCCTCTGACGCGGTGCCAGATGTCGTTCTGACCGACGGCGGCATTGGCCGTTTCGATGCTGTCGGCTTCGCGCCAGAGATACCAGTCGGTTTGCATCTCGTTTACCTTGAGATCGAAGCGGGCGGCAACGGGGGACTGGATAACGGGTTGGGACGCAGTCGTTTTGGTGACCGGTACTGCGTGATCGTGGTGCGCTTCGAGGGCCACAACAGGGCCTGAAAGCGAAAGGGCCAGCAGCAGACTGGCGAAAATCGGGCTTTTTTTGGCGTTCACCGCAGGATTCCTTATCAAATGCGTAGAGCGCCCGCAGGCGCTCCGCTACTTCTACACGGCAAGCCGGGGTGACGGCCGAAACCGCCACCCGGCATTTGCATCAGAAGCCGAAGGCTTCCTTCATGACGTGGTAGATCCAGTTCTGTTCCATCGAACCATGGACCAAATGGGCCTTCGGGCCGGTGGCGTAGATGGCGACATCTTCACCGGCATGGGTTTCCGAACCCATCGGCACGACGGCTTGCTGCTGGTAGCCGAGGGCGGTGGTATCGACGCTGGTCAGGTCGGCACGGGCGCCGCTGACTGCACCCGGACCATTCTGGTAACCCAGCGTGGTGTAGGGCATGCCGTCGCCGGCCTTGCTCGGGGCGATCTGCTGGCCATCGACAGACGGCACTGCCTTGGCCAGGCCGAGGATGTCATTGCCGCGATGCGGATAACCGGCGATGGTGAACACGTGGCTGTGGTCGGCCGTGACGATGATCAGCGTTTCGTTCGGATCGGTCATCTCGACGGCCTTCTTGACGGCCTTGGCCATCTCGATGGTATCGCGCAGCGCACGCTGGGCATTGCCGGCGTGGTGAGCGTGGTCGATACGGCCGCCTTCAACGTGCAGGAAGAAACCGTTCTGGTTCTTCTTCAGCATATTGATGGACTTCTCGGTCATCTCGGTCAGCGACGGCTCGCCAGCCGGATCGTTGGTGCGGTCGGCTTCATACTGGACGTGCGACGGTTCGAACAGACCGAGCAGATAATCGGTCGTTGCCGGGTTGGCGGCATCGAACTCGGCCTTGTTCCAGGCAAACCTGGCGTTGGCACCACGCGTGCTGACCCATTCGGCGGTCAGATCGCGACCGTCGTTGCGGCGACCCTTGGCCGTCGTGTATTCCGGATCGAAAGCGGTCTTCGGCATGAAATAGGCACGACCGCCGCCCAGGACAACCTTGAGGCTGCTCTTGACGGCCGGCGAGACTTCGATCAGCTGACGGGCGATGTCCTTGACCACGCCCGTCGTGCCGCAGGAGGACGGAATGTTGGAGTCGGCTTCCCAGTCGCGAACGGCAGTGTGCGCGTACGTAGCAGCCGGGGTTGCGTGAGTGATGCGCGCCGAGGAGACCACACCGGTGGCCTTGCCGGCGGCGGCAGCCTTCTCGAGCATGGTCGGTACGGAATTGGCGGCAATCACCGCTGCCGAGCACTCGCCACGCGGCGTCAGGTGGTTCACCGAGAGCTGACCTTCACGGGCCTTGTAGCCGGTGATCATGGCCGTCATCGTAGGCGCCGAGTCGGAGGTCTGCTGATCGGCTGAATAGGTCTTGGAGAGCGCGAGGTTCGGGAAATTCTCGAAGGAAAGGCGGTTTTCCTCGCCGGGCTTGCCGTTCAGTTGCCCTTCCAGAATGCGGGCGGCCGTAATGGTGGAAACACCCATGCCGTCACCGACGAACAGAATGACGTTCTTGGCCTTGCGGTTGTTCGGGAAAGACTTCTTGCTGTCTTGAACGAATTTCAGGCCGTTGTTGAACCAGTCCTGAACCGACTCCGGGGCCTGGATGGCCGGCTCGGCAGCGAACGCCACCGGGGCTGCGATGGCCAGCGCCACGGCGCTGACGATGGTCTTGCGGAAAAGCAGTGACATGCGGGAACTCCTCTGTTGGCTTATCAAGATGAATCAGGTGCGATTGCGACGGCGGGCGACTACGCCCATCAGGCCAAGACCGGCCAGCAGCATGGCGTAGGACTCGGGTTCGGGAACGGCAGCGACTTGCAGGCTGACATTGTCAACGCCCATGACCATCGAACCGACGTTGCTGGCCGTGGCAAAGCGCAGGGTGTAGTCGCCGCCGGCCGCCAGAACCCCGCCCAGGTCGTAGGTATAGTTGGCGTAGCTGTTCGATTGATCCTGGAATTTGCGACCAGTCGCCCCACCCAGATAGAAAGTAGTAACGATATCGCTGCCCGTTGCATCGGCTGCGACACCGGACTTCAGAAGATCAACGCGGGCATAGTTGAGCGGCAAATCGGCATCAATGGCGGACTGAACATCGAGGCTGTTGCTCAAATAAGTGTTGCCGTCGACGCTGTTGTCGTTGATGAACATGTTGAAGCTCAGGGTCGCCGATGATACGGCGCCGGTACTGAACGACTGAGTCATGATGAAAGCGCCAGGCCAGTACGAATCAAGCAGTGCGTAATTGTTGCCCGAAGCGGCGCCCGTGGTCGCCCAGCCGCTGGCCGGCGAGACCGTGCCGTTGTCGACCATCACGCCACCGGTGGCCATGGTTTCGGTAACGGTCCAACCGGTCGGCGCATAGGAACCGGCGGCATCGACTTCGAAACCACCGTTCTGGATCAACTGGGTAGCGCTAGCCTGGGCAGAACCCAGCACCAGGGCCGCAAGCACCAAACCGCGAGCGGCGGAATGGGAAAGCAGGGATTTTTTCATGGGTACTCCTGAGTAGAACCGGTTTGTTGGGTACAGCGAGAAGCCGAGCTTAATTTCCATTTATTACAAGCGATGCACCATCCGCCTGAGCCGAAAGGACCAGACGGATACGCTTGCAGTCACAATGGCATAAGCCGTCGATTGGCTGCTCCGGGCAAGGTGCGCAGCGATTTGCCGGTCAGCGTCGTGTATTCCCCGGCCTTGACGGTGCTGACGTAATGCCAGTCGCAACGGCAGTCGCCCGGTCTCGCGGTGACCACCATGTAGCCGCGATCGCCCGTGTTGGCGTACTTGAGGGGGCCGATGATGGCCTCGAGTCCGGCCGCCACGGCGAGCGGGTTTTCCGTCGGGAAATATGCTTCGAGACCGGGCGATGAAACGGATGCGACAGCAAACTCAACGCCAACAGCGTTGCCCTGGTAGTCCTGCAAATCGCTGGCCCAGGCGTTGTGGGTGTCGCCAGCCAGCACGACGAGGTTCTTGTCCATCCCCCTGGCCATGGCCAGCACGGTTTCGCGGGCCATGGCGTAGCCGTCCCAGGCATCGAGGTTGTAGGGAATGGCCGGCTGGGCGAGGATGAACCGTTCCTGCGGGGTCAGCGTGGCGGGCGCCGTCTGCGCTTTGGCGAGCAGCGCCGAATAGGCGGAGAAGCCGATCTGGCCGAGGACCAGCGGCGCCGGAATGTTCATGCGCCCCATCAGCACCTGCTGGCCGAGCATCTGCCAGGTGGCGCCGGAAGTGGCGAGTTGCTGTTGCAGCCAGAGCAGCTGTTCGGCACCGAGCAATTGGCGTTCGGTATCGGCCAGATCGGCGGCGAAACGTTCACCGTCGAAGCTGCCGTCGCTAACGAAATAGTTGGCGTACTCCATCTGCTGGTCGCGGGCGATGACGCGGGTATCGAGCATGTGCAGGGCGAGCAGGTTGCCGAAAGCGAAGCTGCGATTGATCTGCTGCGGTCGACGCGGGTCCGGGGTGCGAATCGGCAGCCATTCGTGGAAGGCCTGCAGCGCGGCGGCACGGCGGACGGTGAATTCGCCCTCTGTCGCCGAATCATGGTTCTCGGCGCCGTCCTTCCAGGTGTCGTTGGCAATTTCGTGGTCGTCCCAGACGTTGATGAAGGGCATGGCGGCATGCACGGCCTGGAGGTCGGCATCGGTGCGGTACTGGGCGTAACGCTGGCGGTAGTCGTCGAGGGTCAGCAGTTCGCCGGCCGGCAGCACTTCGCGGCCGAGCGCCGCGGCGTCGGCCGAGGCGTAGCCATCGCGGCCATATTCGTAGATGTAGTCGCCGAGATGGACGGCGGCGTGGATGCCGTCGAGCTTCGCTGCTTCGCGGTAGGCGTGGAAATAGCCGGCCGGAAAGTTGGCACAGGTGAACACGGCGAGCTTGACCTGGGCAACGCTGCCCACCGGCAAGGTGCGCGTGCGACCGGCCGGCGAAACCGTATGGCCGACGGCGAAGCGATAGTGATAGACGGTGTCCGGCTTGAGGCCGCTGACATCGACCTTGACGGTGTGATCCTTGCGACCGTCGGTGAGCGCGATACCGGCGCGGACGACGCGACGGAAGGTCGCATCAAGCGCCATTTCCCACTTGACCGGCACGATGCCGCCGCGCTCGCTGGTGACGCGCGTCCAGATGATGACCTTGCGGGCGAGCGGATCGCCGCTGGCCACGCCGTGCTCGAAACTGACCTTTTGACGATGCCGATGGTGCGCCAGCGAGCGCTGCTCATCGGAGTGCAGGTTGTCTGCTTCAAAACCATGCGCCAAGGCATGCAACGGCAACGAGCTGCCAGCCGAGGCGACGACACCGCCCACGGCGAAATGACGAAGAAAACGGCGACGTTGGGTCGGAGTGCGAGTGGTCATGAGGGCTGCCTGGAAGATATGAAGGTAGCCCAGCCTAGCGGCGGAGAATTACAACAGCATTTCCGGAAAATGTCAGGGGAATTGGCCGTTGGCGAAGCAAGACCTGGCGTGCATTCGACCGCTGTCGGCCCGCCGGCCGGATTGACGGCTTATTGCGAGCAGTCGGCGGACTGCTTGAGGATGAAGGCGTGACCGACCGACAGGCTGGAGTCGAACAGGCTGTCGTCGGCAAAGGCATCGAAATCGTCATCCAGCCCGTCGGCGGCATCGAGTCTACGGTCCAGCCCGAGCGCCTGAATCTCGGCTGCCAGCGCTTGGTCCGACAGTTTCCTGAAGCCCGGAAAGCCATTTTCGAGCACCCCTTGCAGGTGCAGATAGCGCGCCAGGTCATCCCGGTATTCAAGGCGGTCGAGGACCAGCAATCGAATCATTTCGTCACGCGTCATGGCGTTCTCCTTCGCTCGAGCAGCTGAAATATAGGGCCTCCTCATTACCTCCCGGTGAACAAAAAATGACGATGGATTGCAAACGCCACTTCCTCCCGGCGAGAGGAAGTGGCGCAACAAATGCCGCCGGACAGGGCGGCGTCGGATCAGGGCGCCAGCAGTTCGGCGCAGTGTCCCGGCTGGGCCGGGTCGTCGGCGATGGCGGCGCCGCGGCCTATGCACTGGTCGGGCGGCAGCGCCTTGCCTTGCTCGACGTGGCTGACCAGCAGGTCGAAAGCGCGCTGGGCATGCGGCTGGATCAATTCCAGTTGCGGCAGGGTCAGTTTGTAGGTCTCGATGTGGTTGCCGTTTTGCACTTCGTAGAGCCGGTAGGCCGGGTGGCGATCATGGTGGTGATGGCGACGATGATGGTCGTCGCCATCCATCCGCTCACCACCGTTTTCAGCCACCTTGCGGGCGTAGGCACGGGCATGGTGATCGATCGGCAACAGCGCGTCCATGGTCCCGGCGACGGTGATCAACGGACGTTGGATGCGGCCGGTGGTGGCGAAATCGGCGATGTTGTCGTCGGCCCCCGAGACGGGCAGACGCGCATAGTAGTTGTAGTTCTCCGGCCCGCTACCGTAGGTGTCGTAGGTCGGATCGAGGCGCTTCTGCCACTGGCACAGCGTGACTTCCCAGAACGAGGCGGAATTCATCGACCACAGCGAGGCGGTGCCTTCGCCGAGATCGGGCGGATAGCCGGCGCCGCGGATGTTTTTGGCGGCGGTGCTGCCGGCATCGCCACCGCTGGCGACATAGTCCGGGAAGTTGAGGATGGCGGTCGGCAGATCGGTCAACAGGTTCGGGGCGTTTTCGTCGACGAAGGTACCTTCCCAATCGACGCCGCCATCGAACCATTCCGGCGCCGATTCGACAGCCCGCCGCACCTGGTAGGCGCCGTTCGAGGTGCCGACGGCGTAGGTGAAGCGCGGCTTCTTGCCGTAATTGGCCGCCGCGCCTTGGTGGGCGAGTTTTGAGGCAAGCACCATGTAGTCGCGCCAGCGGGTGAATTCCTGACCCGGGCCGTTATCGTAGAACTGGACCCACAGCGGCGAATTCGGGTTGAGGCGGCAGGCCAGCGGATCGCTCGGGTCGCTGAGCTTCAGGTTGAGCACGCCCTTGTTCTGCGAGGCGTAGGCGTAGCCTTTCTGGACGACGTAATCGCTCCACGCGAAATCGCCGTTGAACTCGCTGCGCGTGCCGGAGGCGCCGGCAACGACGAGGCGACCGTTCCATTTGGCCGGCAGCCGCAACAGGAAACGGGCCTGGCCGGTCGGGTCGCTGGCGATCCGCGCGTTGAGCTGGACGCCGGGTACCGGGGCGATGATCGGCGGGCGATTGGCGGCGTCCGGCGCAATCGTCGCGCGGTCGGTCTGCGGGGTGAAAGCGAACGGCGGCAGGCCGGGCAGCGAGTTGTTGGCCGGGGTCGTCGCCGGGTTGGCGGTGGTCAGGTCGGCGCTGTCGACACAACTGACATCGGCCAGCTGATTGCCGAATGCCTGGACCAGACTGGCACAGCGGTCGGCCTGGGCAGCCCCGGCACCGAGCAGCATGAGCAGCGCGCTGAGGCAGCGGACAGCCGGCCGCGACGACACAATTTTTGGTCTTTTCATGTTTTGTCTCCTTCTGATTTTGGGGGAAATTTCCGGTTGACCGTAACAACGTGCCGCCAATAACGCCGGGGAACCTCGTCACGTCGGAACGATCATTGACGCCAATTGTTTCAATTCATCATCGCGAAAATGAGCCGTTCGGCTCATGCCAGGCGGGCCGGCGCTGCCATTTCAATCACAACGCAAATAATGACGCCGGAATTTCCCGAAAGTTCCATTGTCATCCCCCTCGGGAACCCGCATGAAGCCGGCGACGAGCCGGTTTTGCCTTACTTGTCGGAGCCGATGGCCAGCGTCTGGATTTCCTTGAGCGGCTGGTAAAGCAATGTCATCCGCCCACCGGAAATTTCTTCGATACTGTACGTGCCATTGATCACGTCGCCGACCCTGGCGATGAGGTGCCTGCCCTGATGGCTGAGGAAGACACGGATTTCACCCTCCTCGTTCAGCTTGCCGAGATATTTGAACGGTAGCGGCGGGGCCGTTGGCTTGGGCGGCTTGGTTGGCGGCGGCGCGACGTACCAGCTCGTACTGCGGAAGGGGTCGATGGGTTTGGCACCCTCCTCTGGCTCGTCGACCGGCACCGGCTCGGGAAAATCGAGCGGTGCGGCGGCCAGTTCGGTCGTCCGTTCCTTCGGCCCGGCCCGCCGACCTTCCGCCGGCGACGAAGCCGCTGATTTGCTGGCGACACTACCCTTGCGCTCGCCCTTTTCCGGCACCGCTTCGTCGTCGACCAGGTAGCCGGCAAGGAGGGTGGCCGAGAGCAGGCCGCCGAGAATGATCCAGCGTTGTTTCGGCGTCATGCGGCCGGCCTCCGGCCGAAAAGGATGAAGCGCAATTGCGCCTCGACCTCGGCGCTACCAATGTTTTCGCGGCGCAGGCTGATGTCCTCGACAGCCAGATCGGGGTACGCCTGGCGCACCGCTGCCACGTAGCGGCGGATGGTCTGGTAGCTGCCCTTGACCGGCAGGTTCAGCACGTAGCGGTCGAACAGGCCATCCTTGCCCGGCACCAGACGATAGTCGCCGGTCGGGATGCGCAGGCCTTCCTGGGTCGCCAGTTCCAGCAGGCGGCCGAGTTCGGCGTTGAGCTGATCCTCGGTCGGGAAACGGTGGAGCAGGCGCTGCCGGGTGTCTTCCGGCGTCACGCGCTCGGTCTGGCGTTCCATCGCGGCGCGGCGGGCGCTGCGTTCGAGGCTGGCCAGACGACGCTCGCCTTCCTCGATGGCGGCTTCGCGGCCGGGCAGGACGACGATGTGGGTCAGCGCGGCGGCCACGACCAGCAAGAAGGCGATCAGCGGCAGCACCGGCAAATTGGCCGCGGCAAAGCGCAGACGGGCGTGCAGGTGATTCAGGAACCGGTCAGCCATGTTGCGGCAATCTCGAAGAGGATGGGTTGTTGCGGGTCGCTGTGCTTGATCTGGTGCGAAAGCAGCACGGCCTTGGCCAGCGGTGCGCGGCGCAGGGCTTCGACGAAGGCCAGCGCCGCCGCCATGTTGCGCGCCTCGCCGGAAATCTGCACCGCCTTGCCGGCCGCGCCGGGGCGGATGGCGAGCAGCGCGACATCCTCGCCGGTGGCCGCGTCGATACTGCGGTAGAGCTGTTCCCAGTCGATGCGGATGAGGCCGATGGTCTGGCGCAGGGTTTTGGCTTCCTCGGCCGAAAAGACGTTTTCCGGGCGGCTGTCGCGGCGGCCGGCATCGACCCGGTCGGCCCGGCGCTGGACCTCGGCCAGCCGCGCTTCGATTTCATCCTGCTGGCTGAGCAGCATGCGGTCTTCGCGCCAGGCATCGGCACAAAGTACGACGCCGGCGAGGAGCAGAACTACCGTCAGCAGGCCGGGACGGCGCGGCTGGAAATCAAGGCCGAGTTCACGCATGGGCGCCTCCGGCAACCGGCGTGACCAGCGTCGTTTCCCAGCCGCCAGCGAGCTTCGGAGCGGCAATGGCCGATGCGGAAATCAGCACTTTTTTCCCGTTGACCGTAGCAGACTCGGCGGCCAGCAGGCCGGCCAGCTCACCCGCCAGAATGGCCGGCTCCGCCGCGCTGGCGCGGTGATTGCGCAGGCTGGCCAGCTCGCCGTCGCGAACGCCGGCCAGGGTCAGCCAGCCAAGGTCGAGGCAGGCCAGCCAGCCATCGTTCAACTGCGCTTGCTGCGCCGCCAGTTCGGCGATCAGCCGCGGCTGCACGCTGTTCAGGCGCAGGCGCCGGGCTTTGGCGACAGCGCGCAGGCCGGCCAGCAACTGGCGGTCGATACCGGCGGCAACACCATTCTTGCCGAAGGCCGGACGGTCGAGGGCAATCTCCAGCGCCGCCGCCCGTTCGCCCAGCGCGTTGCGGAACAGGGCGCGGGCCATGTCCAGTCGAGCTGCCCGACCGGTCAGCATCTCGCTCCATGGCAGCAAGGCGTAGCGGACCAGATGGTCGGCGACGATGATGCGCAGGGCAGCCCCCTGGCCGGCAGTCTTGAGCAAGGCATCGGCGGCGGCCAGCACCGGCTGCCACTCGGCTTCGCCCGGCGCCAGCGGCACGACCTCGGCCGTTTGGCTGGACGACGCACCGCGCCACGGCCGCCGTTCGAGAACGACGCGCTGCGGGTGGATGAAGAGGGTCAGGCGGTCAAGCCACGAAAGTGACACGGTTGGCTTCTTCCAGGCTGGTGATCCCGTCGCGGACGAGGTCGAGGGCGCTTTCGCGCAGCGAGCGGGTGCCGTTACGGCGGGCCGCTTCCTTGAGTTGGCGGATCGGGGCGCGGCTGATGATCAGTTCGCGGATTTCATCGTTGAGGACGAGCAGTTCGGCGATCGCCTTGCGGCCGCGATAGCCGGTACCGCGGCAGGTGCCACAGCCGACGGCACTGCGGAACTTCCAGTCGGCACCGGCCACCGTGCCGATGTCAGCGTCGGTCAGTTCTTCGCCGGTTGGCATCGTCGGCTGCGCGCAGGCCGGACACAGGGTGCGGATCAGGCGCTGGGCGACGACACCGTTGAGGGCCGAAACGAGGTTATACGGATCGACTTCCATGTGCAGGAAGCGGCCGATGACGTCGAAAACGTTGTTGGCGTGCACGGTGGTGAACACGAGGTGACCGGTCAGCGCCGCCTGGACGGCAATCTGCGCGGTTTCCGCGTCGCGGATTTCGCCGACCATGATCTTGTCCGGGTCATGGCGCAGGATGGAGCGCAGGCCACGGGCGAACGTCAGGCCCTTTTTCTCGTTGACCGGAATCTGCAGCACACCGGACAGCTGGTATTCGACCGGGTCTTCGATGGTGATGATCTTGTCTTTGCCGTCATTGATTTCAGTCAGCGCGGCGTACAGCGTCGTCGTCTTGCCACTGCCGGTCGGGCCGGTGACCAGCACCATGCCGTAGGGCTCGCTGGCCAGCCGGCGGATGCGCGCCATAATGTCGGCGTCGAAGCCCATGGCGTCGAGGCGCAGGCCCTGCAGGTGATCGGTCAGCGCCTGCTTGTCGAGCACGCGCAGCACGGCGTCCTCGCCCCAGATGCTGGGCATGATCGAGACGCGGATGTCGATCTCGCGTTCCTGCCAGCTGACCTTGAAGCGGCCGTCCTGCGGCACGCGACGTTCGGAGATGTCGAGTTCGGAGAGCACCTTGACGCGGGAAACCATCTGCTCGGCGGTGTCGACACCGTCAATCGACCCGGCGTAATTGAGCACACCGTCGATGCGGTACTTGATGGCCAGACCGCGATTGTTGGCCTCGACGTGAATGTCGCTGGCCCCGGCTTTCAGGCCGTCGTGGAGCGTCGACCGTAGCAGCCTGACGACGGCGCTGCCGTCTTCGGAAATGCGTTGCAGCGAGAGGTCTTCGGCCACCGAGCCGATGGCGATCTGGCCGCCCTCGCCGCTCAGGCTGCCGTCGAGCGCGCGGACCCGGGTTTCCTCGCGGGCCAGGAAGGCGGTCAGCACCGACGGCGGCGCCAGTCGCCAGTGCAACGCCTTGCCGAGCGGCACCAGACCTTCCAGCCAGTCGCGCACGGCGACATCGAAGGGATTGGGCGTGGCAACCAGGTAGGCCTCGCCGGCATCGAGAACCAGCGCCTGGCGCCGGATGAATTCGGCAAAGGGCGCCAGCGACAGGGCCAACGCGTGTTCGGAAAGCTCGGCCAGGCTGATCGAATCGAGGCCGAAGGCCAGCGCCGTCAATTCGCCGGCCACCTCTTCGCTCTGCCCGAAATCGGCCTGCAGGGCGGCCATTACCGCCGGCAGGCCGCGACCGGCCGCCGCCTGCCGGCAGGCCTCGCCGAGCAGGGCATCGCGTTCCAGGCTGTTGATTATCTGGCGATCCGCCAAAGGTGAGTTCATCGCCACGCCTACTGAAAATTGCCGGCCAGATCGAAAATCGGCATGTACAGGAGCAGCACGATGCCGCCGATGACACCGCCGATCACCGTCATGAGCAGGGGTTCGAAGAGTCGGGTAAACATGTCGACGAGGCGATTGATTTCCTCGTCGTAGAAGGTGGCGACGGCTTCCAGCATGTCGCCGAGCTGGCCGCTGCGTTCGCCGACGGCGATCATGCGCAACGCTACCGGCGTGGTCAGGCCGCCGCTTTCCGCCGCAACTGAAAACGGCCGGCCTTGTTCAATGTCGGCTATCGCCTGCAGCAAGCCGGCACGCAGGGCGACGGGCAGGATGTCGGCGACCATGCCGAGCGTCGTTTTGAGGGGAATGCCGGCGCGCAGCAGCATGCCGGTAGTGCGGTAGAAACGGGCCAGGAAGACCAGCCGGATACGCTCGCCAAGCGCCGGCACACGCCAGGCGGCACGGGCCACGGCGGCACGCACGGCGGGCAGGGAAAACAGCCCGACCAGGCCGGCCACGGCGAGCGCGACGCCCACCGCCAGCCCGGCGGCGTGCTCGTTGATGAAGCCGCCCCAGGCAAAAAGCAAGCTGGAGATGCCCTCCGGATCGCGCCCGCTGTCGGCAAAGACCAGCGCAAAGCGGGGCACGACATAGCCAAGCAGGAAGAGCGTGACCAAGGCCCCGACCGACATCAGCAAGACCGGATAGATGGCGGCGCTGACGATTTTTTTCTTCAACTCCGCCAGTTTTTCGTGGAAGACGAGGTAGCGTTGCAGCGCTTCGGGCATGTCGCCGGTGCGCTCGCTGGCCCTCACGGTCGCCACGTAAAGATCGGGAAAAGCCTCGGGATGGCGTTGCAGGGCGGCCGACAGCGACTGCCCTTCACGCAGGTGGGAAAGCAGGCTGCCCAGCACCTCGGAAGTGACCGAACCCTGGTCCTGCTCGGCCAGCGTTTCCAGCCCTTCGACCACGGTCAACCCGGCGTCGAGCAAGGAAAGCATCTGGCGGGTAAACAGCGGCAGCGGAAACTTTCCACCGCGCCCGCTCGCCTGGCGCCGGCCAAGCGGACGCTGCGAAACGACAACGCCACCCTGCAAAGCCGGCGTCGCCGCGACCAGGTCTGGCGATTCGGCCGAGACCGTCAGTCGGGCAACACCCCGACCGGGGAAAACAGCCATCACGTCGTAATCCATGGTCAGCCGCGGCTCACCAGTTGGTGATGTCGGCGTTTTCGCCCTCGCCACCGGCCTTGCCATCCTTGCCGAAGGAGAAGAGATCGAAGTCGCCGTGTTCGCCGGGCTGAGCGTACTGATAGGCGGCGCCCCATGGATCGGCCGGCACCTCCTTCTTGAGATAAGGCCCCTGCCAGCGGCTCTCGCCAGCCGGGCGTTTGTTGAGTGCCGCCAGCCCCTGCTCGCTGTTCGGGTAGCGACCGACATCGAGGCGATACTGGTCGAGGGCCTTTTCCAGACCATCGATCTGGGCTCGTGTCGCCTTGATTTCCGATTTGCCGATCTGCGAAAAATACTTCGGCCCGACATAGCCGGCGAGCAGGCCGATGATGACCATGACGACGAGCAGTTCAAGCAGGGTAAAGCCACGCTGGCGCAGCCGGGAAGCGTTCGATCGGTCGACAAGACGGGATAGCAGATTGCGCAGCACGGGGTCGCCAAGGTTGGTTGAGTGTATCGGCGATGGTATGCATTCAGCGTTACAGAACCGTGACGACGCGGTCAATCTCCTGTAACACTCGCCCCGTAGTCTGGGCACCTCGCTCCCACTTCTGCCGTCGATGCCCCTGCGCCCCGCCCTCCTCTGCCTGACTCTCGCCACCTCGGCCCCGGCCCTGGCGGCGGGCGCCATTTTCGGCTTTGTCGATGACGATGGCGTCGAACACCTGAGCAACATTCCGGATGACAAACGTTACCGTCTGGTCCTCGCCGACCGCTTCGAGCCGGCCCGCGTGGCCTTGCGCGCACCGCGCGGGGTGCTCGCCCTGCCCTTCGGCCAGCGGCCATTTCACGACTCGGTGCTGCGCGCCAGCCGCGACACCGGCGTCGATGCCAAGCTGCTGCATGCAGTGATCACCGTCGAATCAGGCTACAACCAGCGCGCCGTTTCGCCCAAGGGAGCAACCGGCCTGATGCAGTTGATGCCGACGACCGCCCGCCGCTACGGCACCGCCAACCCGCTCGATCCCGGCGAAAACATCCGGGCCGGCGCCCGCTACCTGCGCCACCTGCTGGCCCTGTTCGACAACAATCTTGAGCTGGCGCTGGCCGCCTACAACGCCGGCGAAAACGCCGTCATCCGCCACGGTCGCCGCCTGCCGCCCTACGCCGAGACCCGGCGCTACGTGCCGCTGGTCGTCGCGCACTACCGGCGGATGCAGGGCGGCTGAGCGGCTTTCCGGAGCAATCCCACGGTCAACCGGAAATTTTGGCCAAAATCAAAATGTCGGAACAGTCCGATCAGCCGCCATCCGGCGTGATCGAGAAGCGATAGCCCATGCCGCGCACGGTCTGCACCATGCCGTCCAGCGCATGGTTTTCGAGAACGCTGCGCAGGCGACGGATATGCACGTCGACCGTGCGCTCCTCGATGTGCGAACGACCGCCCCAGACATAATCGAGCAACTGCCCCCGGCTGTGGACGCGCTCGGCGTGGGTCATCAGGAAATGCAGCAAGCGGAACTCGGTCGGCCCAAGCACGACCGGCTCATCTCCGGCCAGCGCCTTGCGCAAATTGGGCAGCAGACGCAAGCCGCCGATCTCGACCGTCCCCTCAAGCATTTTCGGGTCGCGCCGACGAATCACCGCCTTGACGCGCGCGACCAGCTCGCGCGGCGAAAAAGGCTTGGTCATGTAGTCATCGGCCCCGATTTCCAGGGCCGAAATCTTGTCGACCTCCTCGCTGCGGGCGGTCAGCATGATCACCGGAATTTCACGCCAGCGAGAATCGGCGCGCAGGTGGCGGATCAATTGAAAGCCGGACATGCCGGGCAGCATCCAGTCGACCAGCATGACATCGGGCTGGTTCGCCGGCAGCAGCGGCCAGACGGACTCCGCGCAATCGACGGCATGCACCTCGAAGCCCGCATATTTGAGATTGACGACAATCAACTCGCTGACATACGGCTCGTCTTCAACGACCAGAATTCTTGCTGACATCTCCCGCCCATTCACCTGCATTGACAGCCACTCAGGATATTCCGACAACATTACTGGAAGATGATATTAAGATTTCCGTCGCGACATTCACCAGAAATACCAGGCGCCGGTCGCCAGCACCCAGACCCCCAGACCGGCGTTGGTCACGGCATGCGCCGCGATGGCCAGCCACAGATTGCCGCTACGCAGATAGAGCCAGCCATAGACCAGACCAGCCAGGATGCCGGCCGCCCACTGACTGTGTTCAAGCCCGAAAGCGATGCTTGAAAGGAACACGGCGCGCAGGCCGATACGGGCCGGGTCGACCGCCAGAAAATCGGCCTCTTCGAGCCAGCGCATGACCAGCGAGCGCCAGAACAATTCTTCCATGAGCGGCACCACCAGTGCCGAACCGGCCAGTCGCATCAAGGCCAGCGGCCAGTCGATGCCGCCATCGACAGCGCGCGGCACGAAGCCGGAACCTGACCGACCGAGGACGAAAACCCCTGAATCCAGCCACAACCAGATGGCCAGGACAAGCAGGCCAGCCGCCGGGGCCAGCCAGATTTGCCGGCGGGACGGACGACGTGCCGCGGTCAGTTCCGTGAAGCTCGGCCAGAAAACGAAGAGCAGACCGGCCACCAGGGTCGCCCGAATACCGTACAACCAGCGCGGGTCGATCATTCCTGCCAACTGCCCCGCCAACCACGGCTCGGCCGCCATCAGGCCGATGAACACGGCAAACGGCACGGCGCGGGCCAGCACCGGGGCCGGCCAGGGCAAGCCCCGCGTCAAAACCCCCGCACTCATGATCCGGCGCGCGGGCTATCCAGCTTCTCGCGCATGTCCTCGACGGCGTTCTCGATCTCCACCCGCTTCAGGCCGGTGAACGGCTCGTGCTGCAAGCCGCTGTCCAGGCAGGACTTTTTCTCATAGAGATTCAATATCTCGCCGCTCACCTTGCGTAGTTCCTGACCGCGCGCGGTGCACACCACAAGCTGCTGCTTCTCCGCCGCCAGCGCCGCCTGCAGGCGCTTGCCTTCGGCCTCGGCGGCCCGTTGAGCCTCCCGGGTCTTGACCAATTCGGCCTCGGTTTCGGCCAGTTTGGCGGCCATGGCCTCGCGCTCGGCGCGCAAGGTTCTGACATCGCGACTGAGCGCTGCGGCGCGGCGTGACTCACCATCGACCTTTTTTCGCACCTCGCCGAGTTCAGTTTCGGCGCTTGCCTTCTCCTCGGCCAGGCGAATTTTTTCCCGCTCGAGCTGGCGCTGCATCTGCTGCAAACGGCGCACCTCAGCCTTGCCCGAATCGCCTTTCTTCTCGGCGGCGATCACCGGGGTGGCGACGAATGCCGCGGCCAGCAACAGAGTCGCCAGCGTTGTCTTAGAAGCGCACATTGACGTCAGCCTGAAGAAGATCAACCGCGAAACGATGCGCCGGATCGAGCGAGAAGGACTCGATGGATTCGGCCGACAGCCAGCGCAACGAGAGCCAGGCGTTCTGATCCATCGCGTAGCTCATGCCCAGCTGGTAGCCCTTGAGATTGGTGCCGCCCAAGCCGAAATCCGAGTCGGTAAAGGCGTCGACCGTCGCATCCGAGCCGATGTAGCGATAAGTGAAGGTGGTCTGCCAGTCATACTGATTCTTCAGCTTGGGCATGCCCACGGTGAGCCTGAAGAGGTAACCATAGTCCTTGCCATCGGTCAGGGCGACACCTGTCCGACTCAGGATTTCGCCACGATCGAAAGCCGTGTTCTTGACATAGTCGGCCGTCAGCACAACGTGGAACGGATCAAAATGGGCCAGATCGAGCGAGGCGGTCAGGTTGAGCGGACGGAACCTGGAGGCAAGACCCCAGATGCTGTTCGTATCGGACTGATAAGCCGTGTCGAACAGCGTGTTGCCTTTCTGGCGCAGGCCGGAACCATATTCGTACTGGCCGTAAGTAGCCGAACCACCCAACTGGTAGCTCTGATAATTCGCCAGCGTTTCGGGCCGCCCCTCAAGATTGTCGTAGTCGTACAGTGCCACCCCGAATTTCAGGCGGGCGTTGTGAAGCAACTGCCACTTGGCGCCGAGCTGGGCGCCCCGCAACCAGCGACTGCTCTTAGCCGGTGGGCCGTCCTCACGCAAGGGGAAAGCGCCGACGGTCAGGAAGGGGCGAAAATCGCCATCGGCGAAGCTGGGCTTGAGCGTCGCGGCGAATCCTTCGAAATTCAAGTCTTCATCCCAGACCAGGTCGGTCGACAACCAGGGATTCGGCACACGCCCGCCGGTCACCGACAACCACTCGACCGGATCGTATTTGACATAGGCACGATCGACCAGGAACTGGTATTTGTTGAAATCCTGCCCCAAGGTCTGATTGGTGGAGACGCGGTCGCTCGTCGTGCCGGTGGCCAGGCGGACCCCGGCGCTCCAGTCAGCCGACACCTTGGCCAGCATGGCCAGCCTGGCCCGCACGCGGAAACGCTCACGATCGGTCTGGGTATTCGCCGAAACCGGGATGAAGCTGGCGGCCCGGGTCGTTTCGGGGGCCGATGTCAGCGCCAGGTAATAGTCGTCGGGCGACGCGTTGCTCTGGGCGAACGTCTCCATCTGATGACGCACCCGAATATCGCCCTCCCACTTGATACGGTCCAGCCACGACGGCACCGCATTCGGCTCGGCCCAGCGCTCGGCCTTGGCCTGGGCCAGCACTTCCTGGCGAAGTTGTTCGCGGATCTCGGTCTTGACGATTTCCGGAACATACTGGACGCGCACCGGGGCCGCCCCCTTCGGCTTTTCGCGGGCTGCTGTTTTCGCCGCCTTGGCCTGGGCGGCCTTGACCATCGCGTCGGCCTTTTGGCGACTGAAAATACCCTGCTCGACCAGCGCGTCGATCAGATTGAGCGTCGTTTCACGCAAGGTTTCGAGCGATTCGCGGTCGTCGGCCAGCGCCGGCTGGCCGGCCGCCAGCAAGCCGACAAAGACGCCGACCATGGCTTTGTTCAAAGGTTTTTGCGTGAATTTCATGGATTTCTCTCGTGGTTTCTTCAATTCAATTCGCGATCAGGGCGCGCCGCGGGCAGTGATGCGGATGCGGATCGGCTGCGCCATGTGCTCGGGCGGCGCTTCGCGCATGGCGGCGACCTGCAGCAGGGCTTCACGCAGCAGTTCGTCGAGTCCGGCATTGCCGGTGCTTTGTGCCAGATCGGCCTTCTCGACCGAGCCGTCGCGGCGCAGCCAGACGCGCACGGTGACGCGGTAGTCGGATTCCTTGAGCTTGCGGTTGCGGCTCAACTGTTCCTGCAGATGGCGCTGCAAGCGACCGGCGTACATCCCCTGCATGCCGGCGCCACCAATCGCTCCGCCGGTGTATTCGCGGCCGACTGTGCCGGCGCCGAAGGCGCTGTCGCCATCGCCGGCCGCGCCTTCCATCTTGAGCGGCTCGTTCTGGGCCGGCTGCGGCGTTTCCTTGGGCGGCTCCACCTTGACGTCCTTGGGATTTTCCTTGGGCGGCTCGGGCTTCTTTTCTTCCTTGGGCGGCGGCGGAGGCGGCGGCGGTTTATCGGGCAGCAAGGTGACGACCGGCGGCTTGCGCGGCTTGCCGGACTTACCGCCCATCAGGCTCATGACGCCCCAGCCGATCAGGCCGAGGACCACCACGCCGAGCAAGGCCAGGGCAGCGATCTTCAGCCAGCGACGCGGTGGCGGATTCGGGTTTCGCATGATCATCAGTTACCGATTCTTGCCGTGACGAGTCCCACGGAACCGATGCCCATGGCACCGGTGAGGTCGAGCACTTCGACCACCCGCGCGTAGTTGACCGCCGGGTCGCCCTTGAGGACGACCGAGGCCTTCGGGTCGCGGGCCATCGTCGCCTTGAGCTGGACCTCCAGTTCGCGGACGGTGACGCCGACGCCGTTCAAATGCAGCGAGCCGTCCGGTTTGATCTGGACGATCTTGATCTCGTGCTTCTCGGTGCTCGGCTTGTTCGACGGTTTGGGCAGGTTGATCGACATGCCCGACACCGAGGCGGTGGTCATCAGGATGAAAATGACCAGCAGCACATAGGCGAGATCGAGCATCGGCGTGACGTTGATGCTGTCGTAGGGTTTGGTTTCCGCTTGAACGTGCATGGCCTACCTCTGCGCCCGCGTCGTCGCCAGGCCGAGGTCGGTGATGCCGTTGCGCTTGAGCAACTCCATGACCTCCATGACCTTGGCGTACTGGGCCTGACCATCGCCCTTGATGACGATGGACAGGGCCGGGTTGGCGGCCAGATTCTGGGCCAGGCGCAGGTCCAGCTGTTCCATGGTCACCGGGTAGGCGTCGAGAAAGACGTCGCCGTTGCGCGCCACCGTCACCGCCTTGGTGCCCGGCTTGGCCAGGCTGGCGCTGGCCACCGTTTTCGGCAACTCGACCTTGACGCCCTGCACCGAGGCCGTCGTCATGATGATGAAAATGACCAGCAGCACATAGGCGAGGTCGAGCATCGGCGTGACGTTGATCTCGTCGTAGGGCTGATTGTCTTCCTGAACGTGCATCGTCCTCGTTCCCGCTTAGACGGCGTACAGCTCGGCCGACTTGGTCAGGAACTCGTCGGCGAACACCTGGGTGTCGGCCGAGACGTTCTTGATCTTGATGGCCAGCCAGTTGTAGCCGAACAGGGCGGGAATGGCCACGGCCAGACCGGCAACGGTGGCAACCAGCGCGGCGGCGATACCCGGCGCGATCGAGTTCACGTTGACGTCACCCGCCGCCGCAATCGCCGCGAAAGTGATCATGACGCCGACCACAGTGCCGAGCAGGCCGAGGAAAGGGCCGCCGGAAATGGCGATGGTGAGCAGCACGATCTGGCTGTTCAGGCGCTGGTTTTCGCGGACCAGCGCGGCATCCATGGCGGCGCGGATGGAATTGAGGGCGGCATCCGAAAGGCTGGTTTGCGCGCCGCTCTTCGTTTGCACTTCGAAGCGGTGATGCATTTCCTGGATGCCGATCTTGTACAGGCGGAAGATCGTCGAATGGCGCAGCGCCTCGTCTTCGCTCAGCGCCTTGGTGTCCATCGAGTCCGGTTGCAGCAGCTTGCGCGGATTGTCGCGGAAGCGGTTGAGGAAGGCATCGTTGGCCTTTTCCGCATTACCCAGGAACATCGTCTTGCCGATCATCACTGCAGCGCTGATGACGCCCATGACGGCCAGAATGCCGATAACGACCCAGCCATCCACCGTCAGCGCGCCGAGCAGGATGCCGACGTAGGAGGCTTCCTCACCCGCCTCTTCTTCCTCGACGCCGTACATCAGGCTGTCCGGCTGCTGGCTGCCATGCAGGGCCTTGATGTAATCGGCCGAACGCGAGGTCGCGGCGAGCGTGACTTCGTCCAGCTCGCCGCTGAAACCGGCACCGATCTGAATGTCGCCAGCGGTGTCGTCGAGCGTAATGTCGGCCGTGCCGGCTTCGGCGCCTTCCATGTAGAAAGTCAGTCGGCCGCCGATCAGCGTCATCGCCACGTGCTGCCAGGTATCGGCCAGCACCGTCGCCGTCGACGGAAACTCCCTGCCGTTGACCACCGCCACCAGCTTGCTGCCTTTGACCGCCAGAGCCAGGCTCTTGCCGCCTTCGCGCTGCTCGAACAGCGTGCCGGCAGCATTGGCGACCGGCTTGATCCATGCCGTGAAAGTCAGGCCGTTGGCGGTTACCAGTTTCAGCGAGGGCGATGCCGGAATGGTCAGCGTCGTGCTGCCGTCCAGGCTGGCTGCGTCGCCGAGCGGGCCGGCAACCGGCCTGATTGTCAAATTTTGCGGATTATTGCCGTTGACCGTAGCATCGCGCACCGGGCCGTTATCCGAGAAATGCAGGACCAGATTCTGGGCTGCATCGTAGCTGCCCTTGGCATCGCTGGCCGCCGCCGCATTTTCATTGCCCCACAGCAAGGTGACGGCATCCGTTCTGGCCAACGGCGCCAGTTTGGGCTGTTGCACCCAGATCACCGCCAGTTCGTTGGTCGCATCGTATTTTTCGATATGAAAACGCAGCGGTGTCTTGCCATCGCCGGCCGTCACGCGCAGATCGCTACCGTCCGGTTTGGCTTCGGCGAAGGCGAAATTGCCGGTATGCAGGCGTAGCGCCAGCGGCACCTGGGCAGCGCCCTGCCTCAGCTCGACGCCCTCGGCCGTCGTGTCGATCAGCGTCTTCTGCTTGTGCTGCCAGTCGTCCGGATTCAAACCATCCGCCGCTTGCGCGTTCAAGGCAACAAAGCTCGCCGCCGCCATCATCCAGTGTGCAAAGTTTCTCATCATCTTCAAGTGTGTTGGGTTGATCTGACCAGTATGAAAACCATTCTTTACAGGCGTGCTACCCCGTCGTCCGGGATTTGGATACGCATTTGCCATCGACCTTCTTCTCGGGAGCGCACTCCGGCGTAAGCTCCGGTTCGCTGTCCAGCACCTCGACCGTCAACAGGCCGCCAGACTCGTCGCGCCGGCCGGCGCCAGGTGGTGCATCTTCGAGAGCCTGGTTTTCGTTGCTGGTCGGCGAGGTGACGGCGGCAACCGGCGCAGCGGCAGTCACCGGGGCCGGCGCCCCGGTCACGGCACCCGCCGCCTGAATGTTGCTGGCATTGAGAATGACGCGCGCACCGAGCGTGATGTTGCCGGTACTGCGCAGACCGGCATCGCCGGCGTCGATAGAACCTTCCGGCGCAAACAAGTCCATGTCGCTGGCTGGCGTGTCGTCGCGCGAAGCAAGTACGCCGATACCCGAACCCGAAATGGAATTGGAAGTATCGAGAACGATCTGGCCGTTACGGATAACCAGTACGGGCGGTGGTGTCGAGTTCACCGTTTTCGCGCCGCTACCGGCATCGATGTTGCCCCGATTTGCCCAGATCATGATGTTGCCGCCGTTGAGTGTGAATACCCGCGACTGATTGACCAGGAAATCGTCGGCAACATAGGCCAGGATATCGCCGCCGTTGATGGTGAAGATGCCCTGATCCGAAGCCGCTTTCGACAGTGAGGGCGCAGCCACACCAACAACGGTACTGCCACCCGGAACGAGCATCTGGATATTGCCCTCCTGCTCGGTCTTGATCTGGCTCATCGAAAGCAGGATGTCGCCCTTACCGACATTGGTGTCGGGGAACAAGGCTGCCGCCAGCACCTCCCCCTTGTCGTACTGCGACGGGTCGCCGCTATTCTGCGCAGCCCGCCCGTACTCGGTTAGCTTTCCGTAGAAGACATCGAGCACTTCGGCATCGCTGACCGCTTCGCCATCGATGATTTTCCGGTGAATGCCCTGCAATCCGGCATTCCTCGCCAGTTCAGCCGCTGAATAGGATTTGCCCGGAGTAATCAGGTTGACCAGTTCTGTTCTATCCGAGGCCAGCTCGCTATACAAACCCTGGTAGTCGGGCGTGCCACCGGCGATAGCCAGAATATTGGCGCCGCCCTCCGGCAGATGCGGATTGTCGAGATTGCCGCGCGTCACGACGCCCTGTGTATCGGCCAGATCAATCGTTCCCTTGGCCTGAACCAGTACCGAGCCACCGCCACCAACCTGTATCCCCTTGAGCGGGTCAGTTACCGGGGTGGGCAGAACCTTCGGATCGGTCACCGTCTGGTAGTCGTACCGGATGTCTCCTCCGGCCTTGATGACGCTTACATCATCGGCATTGTTATGCTGAATATCGAGGCTCATGTTCTTGATGTCGCCGCCAGCGTCAATCACGACGGCCTCGTTGAACAGGTGAGCCTCCTCGGCCCCCCTGTACAAACGTCGGTCAACGACATCGCCAGTCAGCGCGACGAGGCGGCTAGGTTCGGTGTCGTTCACGTGCCAGTTCTGGGCTGCGTGTTTCTCGAGAGCGGATCCGGACTGCAAGACACTCAACAGTACAAAGCCGGTCTCACCCAGCAAGCCATTGCCAAGTACCGGGTTCCGCACACTCGGCAGGTATTGCTCCGCCAGGTCAAGCTGCTGAATCGAGGACGAAAGCCCTATCGTCCCCTCTGCCAGCAGATCCAATTGCCCCGACAATCCGGGAACTTGCGCCACCGAGCCATCTATATCGCCATTCAGCGCGGCAACTTTCACCTGCGCCGGCATCAGCCGGTGGGTCTCGCTGTCCATCACCCCGTAAACTGTGTCCTGAGCATTCAGACCCACATTGCCGGCCAGCGAAACGACATCGAGCGCCGAACGTTCGCCAAAGGTACCCAGACGAACGCTGTAGTTACCGGTCACCGTGACCAGCCCGGACGTTGCCTTGGCGCCGGTCGTATAGGTGCCGTTGTAGAGCCAGTTGGTGTTGGCCCACAAGGGGTTGTACACGTTGCCCAGTTCGACGTCCTGCCGGCCAGCGACATCAACGCTGCTGTTGCCGATGGCTACCGTCGTGTAGAAATTGTTGTCGACCAGATCGCCATTGCCATTCCTGGTGACAATGACATAGGGCTTGATCGTATCGGCAGCCAGGGTCACCTTGCCGGTCTCGGCATAGAGCATCCCGCCGATGATCGCCCCCTGCGCCTGCACGTTCAGGTCACCGCCACCGGCGATCAACGCCCGGTCGGGCTGCGCCTCGCCATCGACCGTCGGCACGCGACCGCTGGTCGGAATGGCAACGATGGCATTGCTGACGTCGCCGCCCGCCGTGAGGCTGACGTCACCACCTCCGAACGCGGCGATACCCGACTGGAACGAAGCAACCCGCGACCACCACTGCAGGTTCTTGCTCCCTCCCACCCGCATCAACCATTCGTTGGGGTTTCCCTGATAAACCGATGCAAGGGCCGGCTTTTCAACCTCGATAGAACCGCCAGCCTTCAGCGAGACGTCGCCACCGCCGGTCAAAAAAGCCGAGTACACACCCTTGGCCGTGTAGTTGTTATTGACGAAAGCCGGTGTAAATCCCTCGAGTTCTGCCGTGTCGGTCACTCCCGCCGTATAAATCGCTGCCCGGTCGCCGAGCCGGATGTCTTTCGCCGCAGCAATATCGATGCTGCCCGTGCCGGTGCGGATCAGTTTGTTGTCAGCCAGAACGAGGCTGCCTGCGCCAGTCGACGCATCCGTGCCCAGCGGTGAAGCCTGACCGGCATCCGCCCCGGCAACGAGCCGGTACGACCAGCTATCGACGCCACTGCCGACACGGGCGTCGCGATAAATATCCGCCACCCCGGCGTTTGCCGAACCGTTCCTGACGAAGCCATCGGTGATCGTACCGTTGACCAGCAGATCGCCCCCGGCGCGCAGCGTCAGCGCACCAACTGCGCCGCTCGCGCTGGCGCCGGCAAAGCTCCAGTCGTTGCCGACCAGCAGGTTGCCGGTTGACCGGACCTCCTCGCCGACGCGGAATACCGTACCCAGGCGCCTGCCGGGATCGGCGGCCTCGACAAAAGCACTGCCCTTGAGAGCGGACACTTCGCTCGCCGCCTTGAGCAGGGCGTCCTGCTCGGCACTACCGAGCACGAAATCGCCGGACTTGCGCGTCACCCGCACCGCTTCCAGGGCAACACTGGCCGCGCCCTGAACGTTTCCGTCCAGTTTTACCTTGGCCAGGCTCGACCCGACCACAGGGGCCGAAGCCAGCGGCACGTCATCGACAAGCCGGAACTCCCCCTTGCCGTCGACGACCGTATAGACCGCCGTCACCAGCCTGTCGGTCCGAAGATCGCCGGCCTTCAGGACGCTACCGTCAGTGCTCTTCAGATCGATTGAAGTCTTGGTTTTGTCGGCCGCCGTGATTTCCAGTGTGGACGCGGCGCTATTCGCGCTCTTGGGACGGAACGTCACGGTGTAACCCGGGTTCTGGAAATCGGCCGCCGTCAGCGGACTGACGACCGGTGTCACTTTGTACCTGTTGGCCGACCCGGTATCCGTTTCGCCCATCGCCGATATTTTGAAGACCCCGTTGTCGTAGATCGCGACAACCCCCTGCCCGGCCTTGATCGAACCGGTCGACAGTGCCGTGCCGTCGGCGTTGACCAGCGGCACCTTGCGGTTGCTGCCGACGGTCACCGTGGTTCCGGCCTTCGATGCGGCATAGGCATTGAAGGAAATCACCGTCCCGTTTGCCAACGAATTGGCGTTGGTGACCCCGACCAGCAGGTAATCGGAACTGGCCGACCCCTGCCGGGTCGTCACCAGCGCGGCCATGGCATCGTTATCGACGATCTCGGCGCCATTGCCATCGACCAGCTTGCCCAACGTGTCCTGGCGCGGCGCGCGGAAAATCACGCGGCCGCCGGCAGCCTTGCTGCCTGTCGCCGTCGAGACGTCGATGCTGGCTGCAGCCTTGTCGTCCTTTGCTCCCGAGAAATTGATCCCGGTTGCCAGTTCGTCCTTTGCCTTGCTGGCACTGACGCCAATGGTCACCGAGCCGCCCTCGCCGGCCGTGCCATCGCCACCACCAACCATTTCCGTGGCGTTGGCCTTGAGGACGCTGCCGGCATGCAGTTCGACCTGGCCGCCGACGGCATTCGAGCCATCGGCATCGCTGACCCGGTTGGCGTAGATACCAATACTGCCGCCCTTGCTACCGGAAGCATCGACAGTACCGAAGATACCGATGTTGCCGGCATCAGCCGACAACTGGAATTGATGCGCCTTGATCTGTTCATTCAGCACAAGATCGCCAACCCGGCGACGGACATCCCAGCTTTCGCCGAGATGGCGGTTGCCGGATGAGTCGACGACCGCATTGGCCAGGCGATCAAGCGCAACCGACGCGGTATCGACCACCAGGCTGCCCTGAGTCTTGCCACTGGCCGCGTTGCCGCGCAGGGTTTTCGCCGCGGCATCAACAGTGCCTTTTTCGGCCAGCAGGCGGATGGTGCCGGCGTTACCGCCACCGGCATCGGCGGAAACCGTGGCAACGGCTCCCTCGTTGATCCGGACATTGCCTTCCGTCGATTTCAGCGTGATGCGACCACTCGAGGCGTAAGCCGTGGTATCGGCAAACTTCACGGCGGCGCCGGCAGCACTGACCAGCGCGCCATTGTCGAGCGTCACGCCCTGCGTGCCGGCCAGGGTCAGATCGCCGGCCGCCAGGTCGATATGACCGGACACCGCAACGCTCTTGCCGGCCAGCTCCAGTTTGCTGCCAAGGCCGGCGGCCGTTGTCGGGGCCGTAGCGTTCGCATGGCGCTGGACAGACAAATCACCGGTAGCTGTCAGGACATGATCTGCCCCGCTCGTGCTGGTCACGCGTCCGGCGATGATGTCGAGTTTGGTTTCGACGGGCTGGCCGTTGGCATCGACCCGGCCGCTCTCGACGCGCGTCACACCGCGACCGGCAAACGCTAGGTCACCGCTTGCCTTGAGTTCGACGGCATCGAAGCCGGCCATCTTGAAGCCGCTGGTCCCGGCCTTGCGCATCGCTTCCGTCGCGTTGTCGCCAAATCTGATCTGATCAGCGTCCACCTTGAGACTGCCGCTGCCAAGCGTTGCTCCGGCGACGAATTGCGCCCCCTCGGGATTGGCGTTCTCGAACGTCACCTGTTTGGCCAAAACATGGGCCACACGGGTGTCATCGCCATGCCCGGCAATACCGGCGGCAGAAATGACCAGTTCATTAAGCGATGCTGAACCCAGCGTCGCATCGCCGTACAGGTCGAGGGTCGAGTAACTGTTCAGGCGCAATTGATCGACGCCGGCGAACCGTTCCAGATCGGCCTTCTTCAGCGTGACACCCTCGGTCGGCACCGAATTGTCGGCGACCACGTTGATCCGGCCGGCACCGATACTCACCGCCCCACCGCCATCCCTTGAGCCATCGTCCAGGCGCTTGCCCGGGGAAACCATACCGGCCAGCTCATTGCCGCGCGTCGCATCGAAGACCATCGACTCGCCAGCCACGGCGGCTGTACTTTCGACTGTCAGATCGCCTTTCAGCCGATCGACGCCGCTCCGGCTGACCTTGACCTGGCTGCCTTCGGCGACGCGCAGGAAGGCGCCGTCGCCGGTCAGCGCAATGTCGCGCCCCGTCGCATCGCCAGCCGAATCGATCTTGCTCTTGCCGGCCACGGTCAGCGTCTCGCTGGCTGTCGCCAGCACCTCGCCGGCGCTCAGTGCAGTGCCGCCCGCGCTGTTACCGTCGTTGTTGATCAGCACCGAACTGGCGATGGTCTCGATCTGCGTGCCGGTCGCCGTCTCCGTGCGCACCCCGCCGAGCAGCAGGCTGGCGATCGTCACCCCCTCAAGTTTCGAAGGATCGACCACCGAATAGCCATCCGGCGTGTTGCCCTGATTGCTGACATAGAGCTTGGGCGCCGCCAGATCCAGCGCCAGCCCTTGCCCGGCGCGCTTGCGGCCGTCAGCGGCACTGATTTCAGCCACGGTCTTGGCCACGACGCTGGGGTTGAATTCGAGGCTGCTGCGGCCGACCACCGAAAGATGCCCCGCATCGCCGGCCAGACGAACGCCAGCCTGATCGTAGAAGAATGACGAAGCCGTGGTCAGCGTGTATTTGGCCCGGTTGGCCACCACCTCGCTGCTCGCCAGTTCGAGGGTCAGATGCGATTGCGAGTAAGCCGTCGTCGAGCCGTCGGCGTTGAGTGCATTGAGCGCACCGGCTACCAGCCATGAACCGTCGGGCTGGCGCTCGGAGGCGGCCAGAACGTTATCGTTGCCGCCTTTCACCGTCACCAGGTAGGCGCCGGGCAGCACGGCATAGCGGGCCGGCAGCAGCACATAGCGGCCGCCGAGGCCGAGCGTGTTGGCGCCCAGCGAAACGGCGTCGCCCACCTTGAGCAGCGGCAACGCACCATCGTCGCTCGCGGCATAACCGGCCAGGAGTTCGGCGTCGCTCGCGCTGACCCCGTTCCAGCCCGGCACGATGGCAAAGGTCGTCGCCGAGCCACTGAGTACATCACTCTTGCCACCGGGACCGGCGGTAAATTCCCAGGCCAGCCCCTCGCCACCGCCCGAAAGATCGAGTTCGGCGCCGGTCTGCACCTTCGAGACGGCGGCATCGATCACGATACCCTTGGATGGCAGAGCCTCGATTTCGCTGCCCAGGTAGTTCCAGCTGCTGCCCGACTCGCCGGTGGTCCCGAACAACAAGTTGCGATCCGCCGCCACCGAGGTCTTGCTGCCCGCGGCCAGTGTCACCGTGCCATCCGGTGCATTGAAAACGACCTCGCCGAGCGGGGCGGAAACCGTGCCCTCGTGGTTTATGTTTTTGGCCGAAAATTCCAGTCGACCGTAGGGCGACAGCGATACGTCGGCCGACGCGCCAGCCGGCCGGGTGATGCGGATACTGCCGTTCGGATCGGCCAGCAGGTCGATGCGGAAATCGCCATAGGTCGACGGGCTGAGACGGGCAGCCGAGAAGGTCAGCGCGCCGGAAGCCGTCATCTGGCCATTGAACAGACGACCATCGCTGCGGTTCTTCACCGTGTTCTTGACGCTGTCGAAGTGAATGGCACCGGTACTGGTGAAAGTACTGTCAGCGAAGCCGCTCCAGCTGAAGGTGCCGACCAGCCCGATGTCGCGGGCGGTGATCGAGGCATCGGCCAGGCCGGTCCCGGCCGCCACGGCAGCACCGGCCCCGTCGCGGAAATTGCCGATGCGTGCCGTGGCAGCGCTCAGTTTCAGGCTGGTCGTATCGTCAGCCGCCCTGAAGTTCGCCGCATTCATGCTGAGGTGATTATTGACCGTCGCCTCGACCTGGCCGGCGAAGACGATGTCGCTTTGGCTGGTCAGATACCAGGAACCGAATTCCGGCAACAGGGCGACATCGATACCGGCCTTGCCGTTGTAGGTTTTCGCATCGAGCACGGCGGTACCGGCCAGGTAATCGGCCGCGCTGATGCCGTCCGGCCACACCTCGACGTGATTTTCCCGCCCGCTCCTGTCGTCGCTGGCAGCCGTTTGATATACGCTCAGCGCGCGCCCCTGCGTCAGCGTATCGATGATGTCCTGGCTCTGCCCGATGCCAACGCCCCACGGGTTAGCCTCCATCTTCACCGGGTCGGCCGTCAAGCGCAGGGCGAAGACACCACCAAGCGCGTCCCTGCCGCCCCGGGCCTTGAAGTTGCCATCGAGGAACATGCCGCTGTGCGCCGCCAGGCTGACCGTCCCGCCGGCGCTGCCGAGCGCCCGCGCCGCATAGGTGTAACCGGTGGCGGTAGCCGTCGCTGCGTTGAGCGTCCCGGTTGCGCCGGAAACATCGATCAGCGCGCCATCGCGCATGATCAGGTAGCCGAGGCCGGAATCAATGCTCACCGTTCCCCCGGCCAGCACCTCGCCCCGGTAGGCTTGCCTGGCCAGCAATTGCCCGGCCGACAGGCCGGCATCCAGCGCTTGTTGCGTATCGGCATCGAGCACCGTCGTGCCGCTGGCCAGCAAGCGGCTGTTCTCGCCGAGGTAGATCGATTCGGACTGCTTCTTGCCGGCATCGATCAAGGCATTCTGGACCGCCGCATTGAGGTCGCTGGTCATCGCGGCGCGCCCCAGCGTGATCGTCCCGCCAACCGCTTCCAGCGTGCCGAGCACGGTCATCTGCCCGGCGGCCTCGAGTGTCACGCTACCCTTGGCTGAAGCGCCGACATAGGCGTTTTCGGCAATCGTCAGACGCCCGCTGTAGATGTCGTTGGTCGCCAGACTGATGCTCGTCGTCCCCGAGCGCAGAGCCTCGGGCAAGACCTGCGTTGCGGCGAACGAAGCGATGGCGCTACCGGTCGGCCGCTTGAAGTAGTCGCCGACGGCGAGCAGCGACCAGTTGAGCGGATCGGCCTTGATGACCTGCCCGGCTTCCACGGTCAACCCGGAATTTCCGGTAAAACTGAAATGGTAGAAGCCGCCACGGTCGACCACATCGGCCGGCGCCGCGAAACCCTGGCGCCCCTCGGCGATTCGCCGGGCGTCGCTCCATGTCCGCGTATCGACGCTTTCGGCATGCCCCAGCCGGACCTGCGACGAGGTAATCGACAAC